>Ga0265297_10000969_pt1 | contig 74135 bp, 64 predicted proteins | sample Munlanlwell13791_FD_192502 | JGI IMG/M metagenome (GOLD analysis project Ga0265297, IMG submission 192502) | Leachate microbial communities from a municipal landfill in Southern Ontario, Canada - Leachate well 137-91 | ecosystem: Engineered > Solid waste > Landfill > Unclassified | place...
AAACCTTGCTGCAATTGACTAATCATGGTGTAGACCTCCTGCGATTTGATCATAGTAACTCAAGTCCCGGAATCTGTTCTTTTCCTTGATACATACGGAGGTCTGTGGAACTGCATACTTGGCTTTGCCTCGTTCACCCTGACTGCGTCTCAGCTCCAGAAAGCGCTCGACCTTCTTACAGCTCAACACAGAATAATAAAATGAACTGCTTGATATTGTATATCTATTTGGAATTGGCTAAGTACTTTCTTTGGTTTTAGTACTTCCTGCTTATCTTTACATTTCTTACATTTTTCCTTTCTGTGCTTTTGCCATTTTTGGGTTAGTGACATTTATTATCTCTGGTAGGGGGGTACTTATACCCTCTACTCGCCATAAATTCATTTTGGTTAAATCACATCTATATACATTGGGTAGAAGCTAACAAGGATAAGGTATTAGATATGTTTACCGCACAGATTATCCAATACCGTTTCGGCGATTGCTTTTTTATGTATAATTTATATGGTGTACTTTCCTAATGCTGAGGAAAGATAAAGAAGTTACTGTTATCTAATATAAGAGCTGCAATATGTAATTTAATATGCCAGCATTAATAAGGATTCTACTTCCACAGCAGATAATTTACTAACCATTCCGATTCTGGGACTACTCATAATATTATTAACTATTTGTGGCAGTTCATTTTCCTTAATACCCAGGTCTCGCAAAGTTTGTGCCATTCCCCAAGATTCCAATTTATCGCGAAATCTATGTAGAGCGCGGGAAACATTTTCTTCATCCCAAACATTTTTAGCCCAGCGTAAAAAGCGAGAGGGGTCTTTTTCACTCATATATTCAATCCAAGCAGGGAAAATAACACCTAAACCTTCACCATGAGCAATATCTGGATGTAAAGCAGAGAAACTATGTTCTATTGAATGACAAGCCCAGTCGCCTCCCTTCATTCCGATTCCGGAAATTCCATTTAAAGCCAAAGTAGCGCACCATGCCAAATTTCCTCTGGCTAGTAAATCCCCGGAATTAAGTTGCAGGCGGTCAGTCATTTCTATAATTGTTTTTTGCAGAGCATCGTCGATTGCTAAGGTAGCGATAGCTCGATCATCGGCAAAGTAAAATTCTAAAATATGAGCAATGGCATCCATTGCTCCATTAGCAGTTTGTTTGAAAGGTAAACTACTTTGCACAGAAGGGTCTATAATACTTAAATGTGGATAGATCAACGGGGAATAAATACTCCATTTTTGCAGGGTTTCGTTATTAGTAATAACGGCATTTCCATTCATTTCGCTGCCTGTGGCGGAAATTGTTAAAACTGTATAAATTGGTAGAGCATTACGAATTCGTTCCTTTCCTAAAAAAGCATTCCAGATATTTTGTAAATATACACCAGCAGCAACGGTCTTTGCAGTATCAATTACACTTCCACCTCCAACAGCAAGAATGGCTTCCACTTTTTCTTCTTTTGCCAGTTCACAGAGTTCATTAACCTTTTGTAAAGTAGGATTAGATTGAACCCCCCAACTTTCAACGAAACGGATTCCGGATTTATTTAGCGATTCACAAACCTGAAGATAAACGCCATTTGCCTTTATTGAACCTCCGCCAGCTACCATCAAGCAGCTTTTGATACCCGCTTTGTGTAGTTCCATTCCCAATATTTTAATCTTTCCCGTTCCAAATTCAATCCGGGTAGGATTACAAAAACTAAAGGCCTCCATTTCTATCTCCTTCATATTCCTTTTTGTGCTTGTTGTTCAGAATCTAAATACAAAATAACGCAAATCTGTAATAAAACAAGTAAAAATGCCCATTTTTCCCCTGATTCCATTTTAAAAGCTGAAATTTTTTACTGTTTAGGAGCTTCTCTAACAGTTCCTAAACGAGATTAAGAGATAATTATTGAAATTTGAACTCGGCATACAGCCAGAAAGGCTATAGGAGATAGACTTATTCTTATTAAGCAGAAAAAATTATGGTGGAGCTAAGGGGATTCGAACCCCTGGCCTAATGATTGCGAACCATTCGCTCTACCAACTGAGCTATAGCCCCAACCTCGTTTCCAAGAAAAACTTTCTGGTAGCAGTAGTTTTGTCAAGCGAAACTTGAGCTCTTCTATCTTGTAAATACTATTGTAATACCAGGAAAATATTAGTACAGCTTTATCTCTCCACTGCTAACTTTTCCTTGGAGGTAATAGGATTATTAATGCATCTGGTAAGAACTAACCCTTTATAATTTACGCATATACTCCAGTAAATCTACCACTCGGTTAGAATATCCATATTCATTATCATACCAGCTGAAGACCTTTACCATTTTCCCTTTAGTGTAGGTGATCAGAGAATCAAATATGGAAGAATGAGGATTACCAACAATATCTATAGAGACAATTGGTTCTTCAGTATACATCAGATAACCCTTAAGATAGCTATTGGCAGCTTCATTCATTGCAGAATTAATATCTTCCTTAGTAACTTCCACTTCCAGGTTGGCACAGAGATCAACTAATGAGCCGTCTGGAGTAGGAACTCTAATGGCCACTCCATCCAGTTTACCTTTTAATTCTGGAATAACTAAACCGATGGCTTTAGCTGCTCCTGTAGAAGTTGGAATCATACTCATTGCGGCAGCTCTGGCTCTTCTTAGATCATTATGAGGCAGATCTAAAATTCTCTGATCGTTTGTGTAGCTGTGGATAGTAGTCATTAAACCATTTACAATGCCAAATCTATCTTGAAGAACTTTTGCTACAGGGGCAAGACAATTGGTTGTGCAAGAGGCATTGGAAACAATTAAATGTTCTGCTTTCAAGGAAGTATGATTTACACCCATAACGATTGTAGCATCAACATCATCTTTCGCAGGAGCTGTTAAAATAACTTTTTGGGCACCAGCTTTTAAGTGTTTCGATGCCTTTTCCTTGGTTGTGAAAATACCGGTAGATTCAATTACATATTCCACTCCCAAATCTTTCCAGGGAAGCACTTCAGGATCTTTTTCGGCAAAAATTCTGATCTTTTTGCCATTCACTAATAAATAGTTCTCTTCGCTGGAAATCTGTCCAGGATAAACTTTATGAACACTATCGTATTTAAAAAGATGTGCCAAAGTTTTAGCATCGGTTAGATCGTTGATAGCCACTACATTCAATTCCGGATGGCTGTTAATTATTATGCGTAAAACCAGACGCCCAATGCGTCCAAAACCGTTAATTGCTACATTTGTCATATTCTATCTCCTTCAGTTATAGTAATATACTATTTTGTGCGCTACCGGAAATATTGCAGAAATCCATAACTGTGTTCTGCATTTTTTCTTCACCTTTAATCAGCCATTTGCGAGGGTCAAATTTACTTTTGTTAGGAACATAGAGATTTGGATCCATATCTGGAGGGCAGACGATTGCATACTTTTCTTTTTCCCAATATTCTTGAATAGCAGAAGCCATATCCATTTGATAATGGGTATCTTTATTGATTTTTACTACTCCATTGGCAATAGCAGTTTTTTGCTGTTGGTCTGTTAACCCCGAAGCACCGTGTAAAACTAATCCTCTTTCTACTCCATTTTTAATTAGCAGGTCATCAATTTCTTTTATTAAATCGAGGCGGAGAACGATATTTTCTCCTTTACAAACGCCATGATTGGTTCCTACTGAAGCCGCAAAAAGGTCTACATTTGTGCGTTTTACAAATTCTAAAGCTTCTTCTGGTTTAGTATAAAGTTCATCTTCGGAAACAATTTCATCTTCAGCACCCTTGATATGGCCAATTTCACCTTCTACCAGAATATTATATTTATGAGCTAAATCTACAACCTCTTTAGTGATACGGATATTATCTTCCAGATTTTCTTTGGAAGCATCAATCATTACAGAAGTTACTAAGTCGTTTTCAATACAAAACTTTATGAAATCAAAATAGTTAGGTGTGGCATGGTCTATATGTAAACCGATTCCACATTTAGGAAATTGGGATGCAAAGGTCTTAGCCATTGCTGAAATCATTCTGGCTCCAATTTGTATATCTTGAGAGGAACCTGCTGCATATTTACAGGCACCTGTACTCATTTGAAGTAAGCCATCAGAATTTACAGCTGCATAACCTTGAATAAGGGCTCGGATTTGTGTGTCGAAGACCACATTGGAAGCGATAATCCCAAAACGCATTTTTTTGGCTTTTAGAAAAACCTCTTTCATTTGTAAACCTGATAAAAACATTTTATACCTCCAGCATAATAAAATTCTTATTAGATAATCTATATATCATCCACAAAAAGTCAAGCAAAATCTAAAAAAGGGCAGAAAGGGAAAAGTAAATTCTCTGTTTTCGGAAGAGATAATACCCAATCAGCAGTATTGATGCTCAATAAAATGCTACTTTATCAGAATAGGTGATTTATTAATTATCAGTGCTATCTTTCAGGATAGATTTTATGACCCAGGAAGAAGCCATCATTCCCATAATTGCTGGTATATAACTTATTGAACCAATAGGTATGCGTTGAGAGTTATTGTAAACGATTTTTTGGGAAATATTTGGGTGTTCAATTGAAGGATTATTACTTTTTTGATTGGGTTTGATAGGAAGCTCAGAAGAATACACACAAGGGAAATTAATCTCAATCTCTCTTTGCTTTAATAGCTTACGAACTCTACGCGCCAAAGGACAATTATGGCTCTTATCCAAAGTGGAAATATGAATTAAATTAGGATCCAGACGATTTCCTGCTCCCATCACACTGATAAATCTCTTCTTATTTCTAACCAGAAATTCCAGCAAGTCAATTTTGGAGTTCAAACTATCAATGGCATCTACACAATAATCAGCTTCAGCAAGTAACTGTTCTTGATTATCTTTGTTCAGAACTTCCCGGTGAACAACAATTTCCGCTTGTGGATTGATATCCAGAATTCGCTGTTGCATAAGGTCTGCTTTGTATTTACCAATAGTTGATTGCAAAGCTAAAATCTGCCTGTTTACATTGCTTGGCTCAACTATATCAAAATCAACTAAGATCAATTTACCAATTCCTGAACGAGCTAATGCTTCTGCAGAATAAGAACCAACTCCCCCCAAACCAATAACTGCTATACAAGTTTTGGATAATGCCTGCAGTCCTTTTTCACCAATTAAAAGTTCAGTTCTGGAAAAATCCGCTTTGTTCATAGCCATTAAAGTTTCTTTGCTGTTCTGTAATTAATTGCTCTAACATAATTCCTGAAAGATCAGCTACAGAAGAAACAAGTGAAGATAAGCGCAAAAGAGGATTCTTTTCTCCTACTTTTACATATTCACGAGTGATATCTGTTTCAAAAAGATAGCGTTTACTATCTATCATAGCCAGCAAAAGTTCTTTTTTATCCTTCTTCAATAACCGCTCAGAAATAGTAAACAGAGTATTTAAGCGTAAAAGTTCTTTGTAACCTTGTAGGGAACCTGCATAACCGTGAACAAGATATTGCAGATTATATTGCTTCAGGATTTTATAAGCCTCGGTTGTATGTCCTACCAGATGCAAAACTACTGGTAGATTATATTGTTTGGCAAGTTCCAATTGGGCAATAAAAAGCTCCACCTGACACTCATAATTTGGATTATTTCTATCCAAACCTATTTCACCAATTGCCCAGATTCTTTTCTTTTGGCAAAGGATTTCTATATCTTCCAATTCTAAATCGCATTCATCATAACAAGGATGAATACCAGCACTGTAAGCAATTCTATTGTCAGGGTTATTTTGGTGCCAAGCAATTTCCGATTGAGTAAGCACAGATGAAAGCCAAAAAAAGATACCCAGTTTTTCTGCCTCTTCCAATAATGGCTTTACTGGCATTAACTGATTCAGATTAGCCAGATGGCAATGTGCATCAATTAAATTCATTATTCCTTCTTAAAAAAAGTAGATTTACAGCCTCTAAAACAGGTTCTACGGCAATGAGTTTCATACAGTTATGATGATCTAAAGGACATTTTTTAGCACCATGACTACCACAGGGTCTGCATTTAAGATCAACTTCAAAAACTTTGTCTCCTTCTCTATATGGATAATAACCAAATAGAGGAACGGTAGGACCAAAAAAAGCAAAGACCCTGGTCTGCATAGCATTGGCAATATGCATAGCGCCACTATCATTACAAATCATTAAAGAGCATTTTTCGATAATGGCAGCGCTCTCCAGTAAATTAGTAACTCCTGCAAGATTAATTAGGTTAGCATTATTCTTCTCTATAGCAATTTCTATTTCATCACATTGAGGTTTATCGCTTTCTCCTCCAATTAAAACAATGCCATATCCACTATCTAAAAGTTTCCGGCAAAGTGAGATATAGGAATTTAGTTCCCAGCATTTAGTCTTCCAGATTGAACCGGGAGCAATAGCAATTAATGTCTTTCCAGATAATGCCTTTAGCAATTCCTCCGCTTTATGTTTATCATTAGCTGAGGGGAAAAGCTCTGTCTGAATATCGAATTCCTTATTACTGAGGGGTTTTACGAGGCCTAAGTTTTTAATTATTTTATGCGGTCCCACTGGATGTTCTACTTTTTTGGTCAGCATCCATTTGGCAAAACCTCTATCAAAACCAATTCTTTCCGGAATTTTACTTAAATATAGGATTAAATGAGTCCGAAATGAGCTGTGCGGAGTGATAGCTATGTTATAGTGTCTATTTTTAATATAGCGTATCAACTGCACAGTAGATTGCCACACATTTTTTCGCTTGGAATCGATAATCACTTCATTCACATAAGGATTATTTTCCAGGAGTTTAGCGGCTTCGTTTACTACCAAAACATCAATTTTGGTTTTATTAAATAGCTTTGCTACTGCTCTTATTAGGGGAGTTATTAAAATTACATCGCCAATGAAAGCAGTTTGAACAATTATTATGCGTTCCGGTTCTTTCATAAGGTTTTATAAAGCTCCAAGTTTTTATCCACCATTAGTTCCTTATCAAATTGTTTTACTGTTTCTAAGGCATTCTTGCCATATTTCTGCCTCAGACGAGGTTCCCTGGCCAGTTTCAAGATTGAATGGGATAGTTCCTGAGGATTTTTAGGGGGGACCAATAAACCATTTTCTTCATTAGAGATCATTTCTGAAATTCCTCCAGCTTTTGTTCCAATTACAGGAAGGCCTACACTCATTGCTTCCAAAACGGAAGTTCCCAAACCTTCTAAATAGGAAGCTAGCACAAAGATATCAAACGCTTTCAAGAAATGTCCAATTTCTTTTTGAAAACCGGTGAAGCTAATATGACCCTGCAAACCAAATTCCATAGCTACTTTTTTCATTTCTGGCAGGAGAATACCATCTCCGACAGCCATAAAAAAAAGCTCTGGATTCTCTTTAACGGCTAAAGAGGCAGCTTGTAAAAAATTAGGATAATCCTTATGACCGGCAAAAGCAGCGACAGTTCCTACAACAATACTTTTTTCAGGTATCTTCCAAGTTTCACGAAAGTTTTCTGGAACCTTCTTGTCTGCGAATTTCTTTATATCGATTCCACTATGGATAACAGTAATTTTAGACTCGGGAACACCACAGTCCACAAGAACATTGCGAATATTATTCGAAACAGTAACGATTTTATTTATTGCTTTAGTTCTATACTTAAATGCAGAAAAGGGATTCTTACCAATAGGAAAATCTACTCGTCTGGTAGCTACAAGTTTTAAGTGAGGACAGAATAATTTTGCCATTAAACCCCAACTGAGAGAATGGCTACTATGTAAATGCAAAACATCATAAGATTTTTTCCGGCATAGCATAGCTAACTTAAAACCTGCATACAGATCAAGCTCCCCTTTACAAGAAATTGTGTGAAAAGGCAGGTTATTTTTGGCAAGATAATTATGTAATGAGGATTTTGGTAAACAAAGAAAGCCACAATCAAAACCTCTTTTTAGCATACCTTCGTAAAGGTAAATTGCCTGCTGCTGACCTCCTCTCCAAGTTTTTTCTGAATCTATGTGTAAAACTCTCATTTTTGCATTTTTCCTAATAGATGATAGCGATACCAGATTCCCCAGGCAGAATTTTTGCAGAGCAAAAAGCCCTTCGCTCCATCCAAAAAACCCAGCTGGAAGATATACATTTTGAAAAACTTACATATACCTCTAATCCAAGCAGAAAACTCATTGGACTTTTTACCTTTTTCATAAAGCTGTTTAGCGCTAAGTTCAGCATAAAAACGCATTTTAGTAAAATGTACTTCTCGGGTGGGATTTGTATAATGATATAGATAATGTTTACATTTTTTTATTGGTTGTGAGGTTTGAATTCCTTCGTGGACTATTTTTGTGTTAAAACTACCCTTTTTTCTATTAAATAAACGCACTGGAGCATCGTTTTGCCAACCACAAAAATGTATCGGTTTGCCTAAATAATAGGAACGCCTCTTTATTCGCCAGGCAGAGTTTTCAAAACTATTGTGTTTTAGTGTCTGTAGTTCTTTTTGCAGTTCTGGGCTAATTTCTTCATCGGCATCTATAGATATAATCCAATCAAATGAAGCAAGATCAACCGCTTTTTGTTTGGCTTTACCAAAGCCCTCCCATTTATCTAAATGATATACTTTAGCTCCAAAACCAACACAAATATTCTCTGTTGCATCGGTGGAACCTGTATCTAAAACCACAATTTCATCCACCCCAGAAAGTGATTTTAGGCAGCGAGCAATATTATTTGCTTCATTTTTTACAATTAGAACAGCTGATATTTTATCCATTTAATTGTTTTTACCTTCTACTACTATCCTTAAATATTCAGCAGCAAAACGATCATAACTAAAGTGCTCTTTCGCATATTCATGGGCAGAACAATTCATTTTTTGTAATAAATCCCTATTCACATTAAGTTCCTTAATATATGAAGTAAATTCATCTATTATCTTCTGTTCGTCTTTGGCTTTAACTAACATTCCATTTATTCTATCCTGAAATGTCTCTTTTACTCCTCCAACATCAGTGGCCAAGGGAATTAAGCCACAAGTCATCCCTTCTACAATAACTAAGCCAAAACCTTCAGATACTGAGCATAGTACTAATATATGGAAATTCTGGATAATTTCGTATAACATCTTCCGACTAACAATCTCCCCCAAATTGATAACCGGTTCTGTTTCTACGAAGTTACCAATGCAGTAGAACTTTATATCTGGATGTTCTCGAATAACATTTTGAGCCAGCTTTCGGTATAAATAGAATCTCTTTTCTTGTGCATTTCGAGCAATAAAGACAATTTGCAAAGGGGCATAATAATTCTTTTCAGGAATCAAATCACATAATGGAACTGAATTGTAAATCAACTGTAACCGGCAATCATAAATACTATCAACACCATTTTTTCTATAAATATCTTGAATTCTTCCCAATATACTATTAGAAACAACTATTCTTCTATCTATTTTGGGAGTTGCCTGAAGCCAATTATGATGATTTATACCAAAGAGACCATGTATAATATCAATTAAATAACTATCATTAAGGTGACAAACTAACCGATAAAAAAAGGCACTATTAGAAGACATCACAATGGATTTGTGATGTCTATTGATTAGCGAAGATAGAAAGCCTAAGAAGAAATACTTAACGATAAAACGATTGGCATTATTCAGGTATTTAGACATATCTATTAATTTACCACACTCTTGCATTTCCTTATAATGGACTTTATTGCGTGATTTATTGGTAATTATGATATAAGGTCTGTGGGAAGCAAAAATACGAAGAATATCGATATGTATTTGTTCCGCACCTCCAGTATGATAATGAGGAAATAAAAAAAAGAGTGAACTACTATTATTCCACTTCAATATCTTATCAGTTAATGTGCCTGTGTAAAAAAAGGGGAGACCTAATAATCGTTCTAAGTTGTTCATTTCAATATATAAAGATCATTGCGCTTAGAGTTTAGCCCCTTTTGGCATCTATAGTTATTTGGGAAAATCTCATTTCTGCGAGATTTACTATAACCAGAGTTTTTTCTTTCGCCCTTGTTATGATAGGGTTGATGATATTGATGTAAAGGGAGTTGAGAAAGTACAAAGTTAAAGCCAATTCTTCCTAATGCATGTAGTCGTTTTCCTAAATCATCATCCTCGTTGCCCCAACCGATATAATTTTCATCATATCCATTAACCGCTTCAAAATCATTTCTAAATATAGCAGAAACACCACCTCGCATTTTAGCGCCATGTTCTACAAAAGGTAAATACTTGCAGAGTACATAGGATAAATAGTCCTTTCTATATTGTTTGATAATTTTCTTCTTCTGCGCCTCAGTTAAAATAGCATTCCAGTTATTTTGTTCAATCACCTCAAAAGTTAATTTTTCTGTTTGATCTTTACTAAGCCGAACAGGATAACCGCTTAAGAATCTACCTATGGTAAGTTCATTTTTAATAGATAGTAAATAGTTCTTGGGTATAATAATATCCTGATCCAGAAAAGCGAGAATTTCACTATTGCAAACAGAAACACCATTGTTTCTAACTCTGGCAGCCCGAAATTGCTGATGTTCTTGTCTAACCAAGATCATTGGAATTGAAGTTTTTTCTTTTTGCACCTGGAAAAAGCCAATTATATCTTCTTCTGAGCCATCATCAGAGAGGATAATTTCATCAGGTTGCACCGCTTGTCTATAAACCGAGAATAGACATTTTTCCAATAAATCCAGATAATTGTATACGGGGATAATTACACTTAAATTCATCTTTTCAGCAAAACATAATTCTTGAAAGTGCCGATTTGTTTTCCACCATTGAAGTGTTTTTCGATAAAAGTTAAAAAGCGATATTTAAATTCTTCATGTTTATGCAGTTCGCGATAAGGATTGGGTTTACCGGTTAATTGTAATTTATCTTGCCAATTAAAATTAGTTATCATATTCTGCATAACTATAGGATGAGTTCCTTCAAAAAAAGCCAATTGAGAAAGGGGTCCATAATCAAAATACTTAGGAGCTTTGTTGTAATATTCTTCTGCTTTTTCCTTTCCCCAATGGATAGAATTTAATGCCTTGCATTTATTTTGCATCAAATTGGGAGGACGCACCCAGCCGTAATGATAAATTTCAGCATCCACTTTGGCAACCTTTAATTTCCTGGTTCCGGTTTCCTGACGCGGATTATCATAATATTCAAAATAACGAAAGGATTGAGCACTTTGGTATGAATGAATATTAGGATTATTTCTAATTATGCGTATTTCATAAGGATACCAGCCATGGCCATTATGATAGTGATAATAATCTCCCCAAAAATGTTTATAGGCAAAAAGTAATCCTTCCACTTCTTTGTCGTTTAACAGTTCTTCACAGCGTTTTTGGATCACAGGTAAGTATTTTTCGTGCACAACTTCATCCGCCTGCAAATAAAAAAGCCAATCACCAGTGCATTCTTTTTTGGCAATATCCGTTTGCCAGGAATTAATCATCCCCCGTTTGCATAGTTTCTCATCCCAAACGGTATCGATGATCTTGATTTTAGGATTGTTCAAGGCTAAAATGCGTTCCTTTGTATCATCATCTGCATCACCTTTCCCGACAGCAATTATAAATTCATCGCAGATGGGCAGAATACTCTGGATTGATTCTATTACTGGATAGTAGAGTTTAATTCCATTACGCACAAAAGAGAAACCGCTGATTTTCATTGTTACCTCATATACCTAAGATCTATACATATTGCTATTTCCCGTTTTGTAAATTATATAGATGTTGATATCGAGAACAGCTTTCTAATAATTCCTGATGAGTGCCTATTCCTACAATCTTTCCCTTTTCCAAAACCACTATTTGATCCGCTTTCAAAATAGTAGAAAGCCGATGGGCAATCAAGATTACAGTTCTGTTTAGCGTTACTTTATCAATGGCCAATTGTACTTTCTGTTCAGAATCGGTATCCAGAGCAGAAGTTGCTTCATCAAAAATTAAAATAGGAGGGTCACCTACAATAGCCCGCGCTATGCAAAGCCGTTGTTTTTGGCCTCCGGATAGATCGGAACCTTTACTGCTAAGCACTTCTTCATATTTATTAGGTAGCTCATCGATAAATTCATCTGCATAAGCAATTTGTGCGGCTTTGATGATTTGTTCGTCAGTAACTTCATCTTGAGAACCATAAGCGATATTTTCTTTAATTGAGCGCGAAAACAAAATTGATTCCTGAGTAACAACTCCGAATAGCTTTCTTAGGCTATCCAGTTTGATATCTCTTATATCTATACCATCTATTGTTATAGCACCAGAATTAACATCATAGAGGCGATTCATTAAATTGGCAATTGTTGTCTTTCCCCCTCCACTGGAACCAACAAAAGCCACTTTACTGCCTTTGGAGATGGTTAAATTGAAATTTTTCAGTACAGGCTTAGTATTCTTATAGCCAAAAGTAACATTATCAAAGCTAATTTCGCGATCAAAACTATCTTTCACAATAGCATCAGGTTTATCTTGAATGCGAGATTCTTGATTTAATACCAAACCTATTCTATCCAGAGAAACAAGCGCCTTACGGATATCTGTATAGACTTGGGTAATCACTTTTAGCGGATGTAGCATAGAAAATAAAGCAAAGAGGAAAGCAGTAAAATCGCCCAAAGAAAAATTGCTTCCTGGAGCCAGAATCATATTGCCACCAATGATAATAACTAAGATACCGGTTATAGCAGTATTCAGCTCTGCAATAGGTGTGTTCAATGCTCCATAATATTGTGCCTTATACCACATACGATAATGTTTTTGGTTGATGGATTCAAAGATTTTTTTCTCATAGTCTTCCCGCCGAAAGGCTTGAACAACTTTCATACTGTTTAGTACTTCTTCTACATTGGAAAAGAGATTGGAGATTTGTTCCTGTATACGTTTTGAATATTTCTTTATCTTCTTGCCTAACAGACCTATCGAAAAAGAAAAAACCGGTAGAACTATGATGCTGTATAAAAGCAGAGTTGGATTCAATAAATAGGCTATCCGCGCAAACACAAGAACTGTAAAAATTTCCCTAGTTACATTTACAAAGGAATTAATCAGCTGTTCACTTACGATATCTACATCCCCTACCATTCTAACAATTGCATCTCCAACCCGATGGCGACCAAAAAAAGTGAGGGACTGATTTAAATAGCGAGTAAACATATAATTACGGATATCGCGGATCGTTTTACCTCTCAAAGAATTAAAAAATATCTTATGCAGTAAATAAAAACCATTCTTTAATAGGATAATAACAAAAATTGCTACACATAAACCATATAACAGGGAAAGAGAATCCGTCTGCAACATAAGCTTTTTGCAGCCTTCCCACAAGGAATTGTAATTCTGGATGGCAGCAAAAAAACCTCCAGACGAACCGAAATGTTGCTTTATTAATTCTCCCAAAGCAGTTAGAAATCCGCTAAAATCTGTATATAGAAGATTGTTTCTGCCTGGTTTAAACACATAATCAAAGAGAGGAATAGCTAAAGTAACGCTTACTCCATTGAAAAGAGTAAAAAATAGCATACAGATAAAACCGGCAACCAAATAATGCCAATAACGCAACATCATCCTGAAAATCAGGATAATATTATTCCACCGCTTCTGATTTTTCCTTTGTTTCGCCATAATTTACCTATAAAAAAAAGCCAGCAAAAGCTGGCAAGAAAAAAGTGGCACGCCCTAAGGGAGTCGAACCCCTAACCTTCTGATCCGTAGTCAGATGCTCTATCCAATTGAGCTAAGGGCGCACAATAAGTTCACAAAATATATTACCCCGCATTCTGTCAATCATTTCTTCTTATTCTATATATACCCTCTATTTCTTCTCCTATTTTTGGTGAGAATCCAATGGCTTCTTATAGCTAATTATCTATACATTAGTGGGTAGTGGGCATAAATAACAGAAGATTTTAAATGCATCTCGTTCCATTAATACCTAATATTCCATTCGCAGATCCGTAAAGACTCCTAAATTTCGTTAAGAAAGCCTTCCATGGCTGAAGCACTCTTTTGTGAGATTGCTGTACATCTGTTAATTATATTCCTTTAACCCCTTATCCCAAAAACAGTTTTATTAAGATAGCGATCAGCAAGATAGAATTGAGGCATAACCAGATTCGTATTTTGTTTAAACTCTTTGTGTATAATTCTCTATTATGCTGCACCTGCTTTTCCAGACGCACCATCAAATGTTCCAAAGAACCCAGTTTTTCTGCTGTTCTATCTTTCTTCTTTATATCCTGATCGTGTTTTGAATTTCGTTTAAATACTCTCATCATTTCCATTACTATTGGAATAAAGGTCGGAATCATTGTTTTAAATTTCATACCCATTTTTTTATCCTCATTTAAAATTATATCCCAGTGAAAAATAATGTGTTCCAGGTAAAACAGAATGGTAAGTATAAGAATAATCCAATTCTAAATCTCGAATATAGATACTAAGTCCAGCATTGTAAGTAGCAGGATTTTGATGAACCCCGAAGCGTATAGCCAAAGGTTCAAAAAGATGAGCTTCCACACCACCCATAAATTCCGTTTCTTTGGCAAAATCCTTTTTTACTTCTATGGAAGTAGTTACTTTATCGTAAGGAATGTAGGAAATGCCCAAAGCCAATTTACTGGGCAGATCAATCTGATTTTCATCTCCCATTTTGGCTTTATTGATATTGGTAACGGCAAAAGCTAAGCGCGTTCTAGTATGTAAAACTGCCATAGCTCCTAAATCCAGACCTAGGGCAGTATCATCATCTTCACCATCCATACTTAGGAGATAAAAATTACCTGTATAACCAAAAGATATTTGCGAATGGATATCCTGCAACAAATAAAAACTGTGCGCCAAACTATAGACTTGTTCACTCATCAGATTTACATCTTCATAATCAACATCCATAGCCCTGATCCCCAAAGCTACTGTGCCCAATTTTTGGGGAAGCTTATAGCCCAAAGCCACGGTTTTAAGTTCACTGAAATCCTGATTGTATAGCTGAGAAAAACCAAGCTTGGCACTCAAAGTAGTATTTACTAAGCCTGCAGGATTATAAAAAATGGCATTTGCATCTCTGGAAACAGCAGTATAGGCACCACCCAATCCTCTGGCAATAGCTGAAGGTTGATAATCATCGTACACAGCAAGTAACATTGTTGCAGGAATTAATAATAGACAGGCGAATAATAACTTTTTCATTTCTAACCTCACTTCAGCGCACTCTTAATAACAATGGGCTGAACAGTATTGTCTTTATCTCCGCTACTCCGATCGATAACTTCCAGATGACAGTAATATAAACCTGGAGGCAGTAACTTTAAATTGGCATCGCGTCCATTCCAAATAAAATTCTCGATGCCTGTGGAAGAAGTTATATTAGTATGAACAGGAGTATAAACCAAGCGTCCTTGCGCATCATAAATTCTTACAATTGCCTTGGAAAGATAACCGGTTTTAGTTCCATAACTAATTATAATCTGTTCACCCATTTCAGGATTGAATATATTCTTCTTATCGCCAATTTTACTAATATCTAAATAAGCAGTCTTCTTTTGCAGTTTGGTTACCAGGGAGCCATCATTCAGGTTGAGAACATTGGTATCGTTATATTTAAAGGAAACAAGCTCAATAACAGATTCTCCATAAACCAACGGTTTAACCAGAATTTTAATTAAAAGAGCATCGTTTTGATTATAAATAAGGCCATCCTGATAAGTAACAGTATAGCTAATTGTGTCTCCTGCACTACTAATATAATAATCTGGAATGGATGGAGTTAAAGTTCCTTCCGTATCAAATCCAGAAAAATGAATGCAAGCAGGATTTAGCTTGAAACTAACAGAATAACTTTGCACGCCCCATTCCGCTTTTATTTTCGTGCTTATCAAATTCATAGATACATCTGTATTAATAAGGGGATCGGTAGTTGGATCAGTTCTCACAATTTTAATAATGGAATTTTCTATAGTATCCTGCTTAATCATATCATTGGCATTACGCGGATTTAATTTAAAACCCGCACTGCTATGAAAATCAACAATGCCCTGAATAATATACCAACTTTCACCAATAACAATTGAATTTGCTGGAATAGCATATAGTCCATTATCTACCATTGCCCAAATATTGCTGCTGTCGGCTATATTGAATTGTCCGTAACCATCAGGAGAAGATTTAATCGTTACATCCTGAAACCTTACTAACACTCCTTCATACTTTTCATTTTCCGGATGATTCGTTCCGGAAGGCATATTTGCTGTAGATAATTCCAAAAAAGGCGGTAAGGCATTTCCTTGAGATATTATTTCGTAAGCAGATACATTGGTAAATTCGGTTAAGTTAAAATACTCATCAACCGTTCCTGTAAGCTTTACTAAATCTCCGACACTTACAACATTGCTGGTATTTCTATGATAAACATAAAGTCCACTCCATTCACCTCCTTCCGGATCAGCAATATAAAAAGCGGAATTAGGAATGATGTGAGTAACTATTCCTTGCACAGTAACTGTTTGATTATAGTAAGGTGAATTGCCTGTAGGATCAGTTGTATATTGAATATCATAACAGGTTAGAACTGCTTGAGCTGATATACCTGTTATAAAAACAAGCGCAAAAAAAGTTAAAAGATAGTTTTTCATTTACAGCTCCTTATCTGATTCATTGATGATTAGTTGTTCATCTTCTTCAACAGAATCACTGGAATTATCTTTGATGAACAGCATATCAATAATTAATAAACATACACCGATAAATATTGCACTATCAGCGATGTTAAACACAGGAAAACGTTCCATAATGAAATCAGGAAAATCCATTGAAAAGAAATCTGTAACAGGACCAAACAAAACACGGTCTATAAGATTACCTATCGCCCCTCCTAAAATCAAACCAAAGGCAATAACTTGAATCTGATGTTGAGCGCGGCGTAATAGATAAATGATAAGACCTACCACGATAACTGTTATACTTATAAAAAATATCCTGTTTACCAGATCATTTCCTAATCCGATTGAAAATGCAGCTCCTGGATTTTCTACTTTGATAAGTAAGAAAGTATCGCCAAAAAGACCTTCCAGTAAAGGGATGTGTTCATATAATTTCATATTTACACGAACCAGAGTCTTAGTTAGCTGATCCATAACAACAATTAGCATCATTAAAAAATAAGCAGGAGCGGTTTTTAGCTTTGTAAGGGGAGGTTTCAACGCTTTTGCCGCCTTTTTTTATCTTCGCTTTTTTCTTGACAGGCAACACAGCAAGTAGCATAAGGAATAATTTCCAAACGCGTTTCTTGAATAAATTCACCGCAAATTTCACAGACTCCATAGGTTTCATCTGCTATTCTTCGCAGGGCTTCATTTAACTGACGGATTTTTTCTCTTTCGCTCTCTAACATCATAACTGTCTGTTCCATAAGGTTAGTGTCTGAACCTTGATCAGCTTGGTGATATGCATAACTGGATAAATCACCACTGCTTTCACGAGCACCTAAGCTCTGTTCTTTATTGATATTATTAATATAATCCAAACTCTCCCTTAATTCACCTCTAATCAGTTCTTCGAAATGCCGTAGTTTGTCTGGCGATAATTTTTTTGCTGCCATTTTTATCTCCTTGGGCTTTGCATTTAAAAAACCTAATTTTTCATTAATTATAAACCTACTGCTTATGTCAATGAAAAAGTCTTTGTTACACGAAAAATAAACTCTGCAATTATTTTCTGTAATTGTCGGCCAGAGTTCAATGCCGTTTTTTGAATCTCTTCCTGGCTATGTGCCAAATTATGAAAAAGATTACTGTAATTAGTAACTATTGAATAGGCAAGAACTTTTATGCCTGAATGTCTTGCTGTTATTACTTCTGGAACAGTTGACATCCCCACTAAATCAGCTCCTAAGATAGCAAAAGCATTACACTCAGCTTTTGTTTCTAAGGAGGGTCCCGTAACAGCAATATATGTACCTTTAAATGTGCTAATTTCAAGTTCCCTGGCAACCTCATCGGCAAGTGAACATAATTCCGGATCATAAGGATTATTTAATGAAGGAAAGCGCTCACCCAAGTTATCATCATTTATTCCTATTAAAGGATTAGTTCCCATAAAGTTGATATGATCCTGCAATTGCACTATCGCTCCTGGCTTAAGTTCTTTTCTTAAACTACCAGAGGCATTAGTAACTATTAAAACTTTTATTCCCAAAGAAGCCAAAACCCTTACTGGAAAAACAACTTCCTGCATTGAATAGCCCTCGTAGTAATGAAAACGACCCTGTAAAAAAATAATGGGAATTCCCTTCACCTCACATAGAAGTAAATTACCTGGATGAGAAGGAGAAGTTGTTTTTACGAAACCGGGAATTTGATTATAGGGCAAAGAACATAGAACAGGAAAAGCTTCAGGTAAATCACTTAGTCCCGTTCCCAGAATTACTGCGATTAGAGGTTTTTCGGAGAACTTATTTTTCAACCAGATTGCAGTTTCTTGGTAATTGTTCACTTATTGACTCTTTGTATTTTGCGGTTCGTTATTTTCCGGTTTAGGTACGAAGTCATCTTTGATCTGATGAAATTCGCTATCCAGCATTAATTCACTATCTTTACTTAAGAGAGGGTCTTTACTAATTCTATCCTGAAAACTTTGCAGCTCTACCTTAAACTGAATCAGGAACTGGCGTTTTTGTTCTTTCAGCTGTAGATATTGATGTTCCAAAACACTTAAGTACTGCTTAGCTTCCTGGATAGCTCTTTTCGCTTTCAGGTCTGCCTCTTTAATAATATTTTCTGCTTCTTTACGCGCATTGGCAATAATATCTGCTTTCGTTTTTTCTGCAAAAACAAGTGTTCTACTAATCAATTCTTCCCGTCTTTTTAATTCTTCAACTGCACTTCCTGCCTGAACAGCTTCTTGTTTAACTTCATTTTGTATCTGTTCTTGACGCGCAAGTTCTTTTTGCAGTTGCTTTTGGTATGTTTCTACATCTGAAGCTACTTGATCTAAAAAAGCACGGACTTCTTTTTTACTATAGCCAAACATCGAAGAGGAAAACTCTTGATGTCTTATATCCAATGGGAATAGGGGCATAAATTCCTCCACCTTTATATGAGCGAGCTTATCAGCTTTGTTAATAAATTAAGAATAAAAAAAGCTATTATGGGAGAAAAATCCAAACCCATCATAGGCGGTAAAATTCGACGGATCTGACCTAAAAGTGGTTCTGTTATAGTTAATAAAAAATGATACAGACGGTTATACGGATTCCTGATTATCCAGGAGGCAAAAACTCTGGCTAAAATCAATATGTTATATATCTGTATAATACGGACAACAAATAATAAGATGGAACCTGTTAAACTCGTTGTATAAATCAATCTAAAACCTCATGACAGTTCCTACAACGCGCTTCGTATGCATCTGTGGAACCCACTAAAATTTGTTCATCCTGGTGGACAGTTCTTTGGGTCCGATTAGCAGGATTACCGCAAATTACACAAATAGCCAAATTTTTTGTAATATATTCTGCAATAGCCATTAGCTGAGGCATACTACCAAAAGGTTCACCTTTATAATCTTGATCCAAACCAGCTACAATAACTCTATATCCTCTGTCTGCTAAATCATTACAAATACCGACAATGGAGGAATCAAAAAATTGAGCTTCATCAATGGCAATGATCTTTACATCATCATCTAAATAGCTGTAAATTTCTCCAGGAGAATTTATCGGAATGGAAGCTGCTTGCATTTGTGAATGAGAAACAATGTTATTAGCATCATAACGATTATCAATAATTGGCTTAAAAACCTGCACCTTTTGCTTAGCATATTCAGCACGCCGAATTCTTCGAATCAATTCTTCTGTTTTTCCACTAAACATACTTCCGCAGATAACTTCTATCCATCCTGTTTTCTGGTTTACTATATTCAGCATTCTTTTTCCTCCCCAAAAAAACTACAATTACCATATCCTATATATCCCTTTTTTTGTCAATTGCTCATTTTTCTGATATTGTATAGGCTAAAATAGCAGCAGAGATAGATACATTTAAAGATTCCATTTCTCCGAGCATTGGAATGCAAAGTGTTTCTGTTGCAATCTCCAAAATAGAAGAAGAAAGTCCTTTAGTTTCATTACCCAAGGCAACAATATATGGTTCTGAAGGTTGTTCAAAATTTGCCAGTGGGATTTTCCCTTGCATATCTAAAGCAAAGATGTTAGCATTCAATTCTTTCAAGTTCTCCGCTGCACAGTTAAAAAAAGGAACTTTATAAACAGCACCCAAGGAAGCGCGGATTACTTTTGGAGAGCTTACTTCACAGGTATTTGGAGATAGAATCAAGCAATCAATATTAAAAGCAGCAGCTATTCTAAAAATTGTTCCCAAATTTCCTGGATCGCTTATTCCATCAAGATAAAATGCCTTACGAAAGGCAATTTTCCTTGCAACAGGTAAAGGAAACAAACCGGCTATTTTTTGGGGATGCTCAGAATCGCATATCCTTAGAAGACCCTGTTCCGAAATAGTATATATTTTTTCGGCTGTTATAGTAGGTTCTTCATTAGTCACATATAATTCTATTGCTTTTATGCCCCAAGAGAAGAGTTGTTCCAAAGTCCTTTTCCCTTCTATTATTACCAGTTTTTCTTGCAGGCGATATTTCTTCTGTTTCAGTTTAGAAAGGTAACGCAAATGTTCAGCGCTAAATGAAGGATATGCAATATTATTTATCATCAACTACCTCTTTTAAGCAATATGCTAAATTATCAGTCAGATAGGAACTTATCCACAAGCCCTGTGGATAACTCTTAAATCCTAACTTATTGACATATAAAGAGGATGGGAACCGTTGAGAGATTTCCACAAAACTTATCCACAGGTTATCCACATTCTCTCCAAGCCCATAATATTAGTACAAGATAGTCATTTTTTTTGTTAATTTTCTCTTTCCGAGCTGTAATTTTAAAAAATAAACCCCAGAAGGTAAAGCTCTAAAATTCTGATCAGAAGAGAGGAGGAAATTTCCTTCTCCGGGATAAACTTCTCCCAAATACTTACTAAGCACTTTTTGTCCTTTCAGGTTATAGATTTCCAGCTGAATTTTTCCTGAAAGTTCATCACCTGCCCACCATCTTAGAACAGCTAACGAAGTTCCGGATATAGGATTGGGGTTAACCAACATCGAAACATTTGGTGTAGAATAATCATAAGAACCAATTACGGGTTCACTTTTATTTCCATTTTGGTCAATTGCTCTCAATTGATAAGTTCCAGATTTAGAAATTTGCAGCATTACATTAAAAATGGAGTTATCGGGATTAGGATAAATATATTGAAAATGTTCTAATCCATCGTAACTTATTTCATAGTAAAGAGAATCGGGATCGGGGCTTGCCAGAAAAGAGAGCTGTAGAGTATTATAGATCAAATTCTGGGAATTTAGGATAGGAGGTTGGGGTGGGATATTATCATTACCAAGAGCAGCATTTACAAAACTAAGCCAACGAGTTTTGGCAAAATCCAAATTAAAATAGCGTTGCCAGCCGTTTTCAAAATTGAATCTGCTTTCTGGAAACCAGAAAGCTGCCGTTCCTATATTTCCTGTATAATCTGGATTAGTAAAACTGCTGCTAATTACCATTGTATTCCAAAGGTTAAGTAAATTTTGGGCTTCCCTATCACAAATCGTTTGTGCCTTTTCCAAAAAGTCCCTGATATCGATATCTGCCAACCCTGTATTCATTGAATAGCAGGAATGACGAATTGGCAAATATTTAGAAGCAAGAGGTCTTTGGCTTATGGCAAAACTCTTAAATTTTTGCACAAACAAAGGCAGCATTTCTGTCTTTATCACAGAGCAAGTTATTGGCCAAAGATTTCCTCCGGGATTTATACCTTGACCGGGCAGATAGGAAGAAACATAGATATCGGGAATTTGAGCTATAAGAATATCTAAATCTCCTTCCAAGAGAGGAATGATCTTTTCGTAAGGAAAACCGTATTGCGGGACAAGATCTTCCGAGCCAATAATATAATTTGCACAAAAACCTATTTCATTGATAACTTCAATGCTCTGCATACTACAGGCATCAAACAGTAAAACATCAAGTTTCGGGATATCTGTTAAGGCAAGAGTAAGTTCACCTTCAGCAACACTGATCAAATTTTGAGAGCTTTCATCAGGGCAAATCCATTTTGGATCATTTCCTTTATACCAACTATCTCCATGTGACCAAATTATCAGCATTTTTCGTTGAGAAGGGAAATTGTTGAAACCCCAGTTTATAAAACTATTCAAGACCTCTGGATTGGCACTGTCTATAATTCCCAAATTAGCCAAAACTGGTGAAGAAATATCTTCTGAATTATCCTGCTGTATTCTAAAGCGTTTTGCTCCTTCTGGAAAATCAGCTTGGACAATAAGATTTAAGCCCTCAGGTTGAGGAACGCTTTCCATTGAATTAATATCCAGCCGTCCCATTTCTGCCAAATTATTATCGGCAGCCATATAGACGAGGACCGTCCAGCTTTCTGCATTAAGAACAAGACCAATAGAAAGCAGCAGGATAATCAGAACATACTTCAATAGGGATATTCCTTAGCTTCTTCGCTTCCATTTAAAACTCTTATTCCACCTTGGCAGAGTGCTTCCATTTCTTTTTCACCAGGGTAAACATAGAGGGGAGCGATAAACTCAGTATGTTGTTTGATAAATTCTACGATATAATCGTTATATGCTAAACCACCACTAAGATAGATACCATCTACTTTTCCGGATAGAACTGCTGCGCAACAACCAATTTCTTTGGAAACCTTATAGCACATTGCATCTAAAACATTTTTTGCTTTTTGATCACCTTCACTAACTCTTTGGGCAACTTCAATACCGCTATCGGTTCCTAAATAAGCCATAAGTCCTGCACCCTTAGAGAGATAAGCAGTAAGTTCTTTTTTGGAGTATTGTCCTGAATAGCACATATCAATTAAATCTCCGATGGGAAGTGAGCCAGCTCTTTGAGGAGAAAACGGTCCTGTTCCTAAAAGAGCATTGTTTACATCAACAACTCTTCCTTTTTTGATGGCTGCAACGGAAATTCCTCCGCCTAAATGAACTCCGATAAGATTTACATCTTCCAGCTTTTTTCCTAATTCTGCAGCAAGTAATCTACAGATATAGCGAATGTTTAAAGCGTGAAATAAACTTTTATGATCAATTTCAGGAATACCTGATAAGCGAGCAATATCTTCCATTTCATCAGTTGCTACAGGATCAACAATAAAGTATGGAATACCAAGAGGTTCGGCAATTGCCTTAGCAATAAATGCACCTAAATTGGAAGCATGCACTCTTCCCCAAATTGTTGAATCTTGCAAATCTCGTAACATTGAATCATTAACTTTCCAGGTTCCACCGCTTACAGGACGCACCAATCCACCTCTACCTACAACAGCATTTAAGGTTTGGGAGTGGACATTATTTTCTTCCATCGCTTCCATAACCAGGGTTTTACGAAAATCTGTCTGATTAAAAAGATCTCCGTATTTGTTCAAGTCTTCAGGATCGTGCCTTAAAGTTTTTTCAAAAACAGGGGTGCTGTCATCATAAACAGCAATTTTCGTTGATGTTGAACCAGGGTTTACCGCGAGCACACGATAACTCATTTCTCCTCCAGATATAATTTTTGATCTATCTCGCTTTAAAAATAAAGAGCTAAAAAAAGTCAATCAATTTTCTTAATGGCTTGCTTTACTATTAGATCGTTCGCACTATAAAAAAAGATCTGGGGAGTAAAGGCAAAAAGTATTTCTCCTAAAGTACTTATTTCTTTAAGATACATATAAGGGTCCATTACGACTATAAGTTTCAATCACAATTCATAGCATTCAAGTAACAACTTAAAGATATTGCGATAATATTCTATTGAAACTGTATTATACCAACTTTATCAATCACTTTTATCATAAAATACCGATGTTGTTGTTTCCTATGTTCCTTGCTTAGAACCATTAATCTATCGTTTAACATCCCTTAATCAAGCGTTAATAATTAACGCTTGATTAAGGGATGATGATCACTTGATTAACGCCTTCACTTAAGAGCAAGTAGTAGAAATCGAAGCTGATAGGCAATTGGCAGTATGGCAGATAATATTTGAAGGCAGATAAATATATTAGGATAGTATTTGATATCAACCCCAGATTTTATTGTTTAGGGGAAAAGAGCTCACCAATTATATCTTGGTAAATAAACAGAAGGTTAATAACTGAAGTAATGCTTAACTACCATTCAGGAGAAATAAATTTGGTGACTCAGTGGCTGGATATGACCATAAACTATGTGGCTTTCATTTTTGGATTTTTTAACAGAGGAAAATTCTTGATGAATTATGGAAACGGGATATTATTTCTTCCTTAATAATTGAATTTATGAATAAGGGAGATACTATCTACCTTTATTTCCCACTATAAGTTAAAGATTTAGCTTGCCAGAATAGAGCCATTAAAAATCAATGACAAAAACCTAAACAAGGAGACCTAAATGTCAGATACAGAGAAAACCAAATGTAATCACAATGGTGATCATATTTGTGATGAAGAATGCGAATGCAATGACAATTTTATCACTTTAGAGATGGATGATGGCACTCTGAAAAACTTTTTCATCATCGGGAATCTGGAAAATGAAGGTAAATATTATATTGCCTTAGTAGCAGAAGGTGAATCCAATTACGACATCCTTCAAGTGACTGAAGAAGGCGATAATGTGAATTTGAACTATATTGATGATGACAATGAATATAACACCATCGCCGATAAATTCGATGAATTGTTTCAAAAAGAACTAAAAGAAATGGGGATTGAGGAAGAGACAGAATAATTAGCTACGGCATAGTTATACTGTATTTTACAAGATCTTAACTATCTAAAGAACAGTTCTATTCCAAAATTTTATCTTACAACAGAAGGGGTAGCGATATTTGCTATCCCTTTTTCATAGAAGGGAAAAGAGAAGCCAAACTAATCGTATATTATAATTAAATGACGCTTTTTAGCAAGGAGGAGCAACTATATATTATCAATGAACTACTTTGATTGGTTTATAATAACAAGAGCAAAAAAACATTTCTGGTAACAGCAAGTGAAAGAAGTTATCGAGAATCAAACTTCTCTTTTAAAATACCTATTTTATTGCTAAAAAATGTCTTAAAATAAGTTAACGATTCCTTCAATAGTCCGCTTTTTTATGAAGAACATTTTTTGGGAAAAAAGGCTAATTTCGCTATGTGTTATTACTGATTCATTAATCAAATGAGGTGTTGGAAATTATCAAATTCGGGACTTCTGATTTCTGTTGTAAGATATAGATATTCTTTGACAGATTTCCCTATTTCATTTTTGCTTACTTAGATAAAAAAAGGGAGTGAGAGATGCCTTTTGTACATTTACATAATCATACCCAATATAGTATGTTGGATGGAGCCTGCAGGGTTGACAGGATGATAAAACTGGCAAAAAAATATGAAATGCCTGCAGTGGCAATTACAGATCACGGGAATTTATTCGGTGTTGTGGATTTTTATAAAACTGCCCGTGCTGCAGGGATTAAACCTATAATTGGCATTGAAGCATATATAGTAAATGGCGATATTGAAAGTGAAAGCAGCAAGAATGAAAGTCGCTATCATATAATTTTGCTGGCACAAAATGAGCAGGGCTACAAAAACCTAGTAAAACTCTCTTCTATTTCCTATATAAAAGGATTTTATTATAAACCGAGAATTTCCAAAACTCTTTTGCAGCAATACAATGAAGGGCTTATATGTCTTTCTGCTTGTATTAAAGGTGAAATTCCTTCGCTAATTTTGAATGAACGGATAAATCAGGCACGCGAAGTTGCTTTATGGTATAAAGACCTCTTTAAAGACCGTTTTTTTATGGAACTTCAAGATCACAATCTGGAACCTGAAAAAGCTGTTATGCCCCGTTTAATTGATTTGGCAAAAGAATTGGATATACCGATGGTTCTTACTAATGATTGCCATTACCTGCATCAAAGTGATTATGAAGCACATGATATCTTGCTGTGTATTCAAACCGGAAAACTGTTAAATGATCCTGGACGTTTACATTATAGTACTAATCAGTTATATTTTAAAAGCCCGGAAGAAATGAAAGAACTCTTTCCGGAAGTTCCTGAAGCATACGCTAATACTTTAAAAATAGCGGAGATGATAGATCTAACATTGCATTATGATAAATTTCTGCTGCCTAATATAGAAACCCCTCCCGAATTTAAAACAATGGGTGAATATTTAAAGCATCTCTGTTATGAAGGTGCCAAAATTAAATATCCCGAGATGAATGAAACCATTAAACAGCGTATTGATTATGAGCTTGAAGTGATCGATAGAATGGGCTTTAGTGGCTATTTTTTAGTTGTAAAAGATATCATTGATAATGCCCGAAAACAAAATGTACCTGTGGGTCCAGGTCGTGGTTCGGCTGCCGGAAGTATAATTGCTTATCTTCTTAATATAACTTTAGTTGATCCTATAAAATACGGACTGGTTTTTGAAAGATTCCTTAATCCTGATAGAATCAGTATGCCGGATATAGATATTGATTTTTGTGCTCAGAAGCGGGGACAAGTTATTGACTATATTGTGCAACGCTATGGAAGAGAGAGCGTTACGCAGATTATAACTTTCTCTACTTTAGGAGCAAAAAGTGTGATAAAAGATGTAGCCCGAGTTTTAAGTGTGCCTGCTTCTGAGGCAAATGCCATCACTAAAACCATTCCCGGTAATGTGAAAAGTTTGGATGATGCCTATAAACAATATCCGGAATTTGCTACTCTTATTGATAGTAACGATTTATATAGAAGTATATTTAAACATTCAAAAGTGCTGGAAGGTCTGGTTCGTCAAACAGGAGTGCATGCTGCAGGAGTTGTTATTGCTCCTGGAGATCTTACAGATTATGTTCCTCTTGCTTGTAGTTCGCAAAAAGATGAGGAAAAAGTTATTCTGGTTCAGTATGAAGGAAAATGGCTAAATGATCTAAAACTATTAAAAATGGACATTTTAGGCTTGAAGAACCTTACGGTAATACAAAAAACTATAGACCTGGTAAAACAATCTCAAAATATAGATATAGATATAAATCTCATATCTCTTGATGATAAAAAGGTCTATACCCTTTTAGGTAAAGGCGAAACGGATGGTGTTTTTCAATTTGAATCGGATGGTATGCGTAAATACCTTATGGAACTGAAACCTAATAAAATTGAGGATTTAATTGCTATGGTAGCTCTCTACAGACCTGGTCCTATGCAGTTTATAGATAGTTACATAGCTCGTAAACATGGACGCGAAAAAGTGGTTTTTGATCATCCGTTGATGGAAAATACCCTCAAAGAGACCTATGGCGTAACTGTATACCAGGAACAAGTTATGCAAATTGCTCGTGAAATGGGTGGCTTTACAGGTGGTGAAGCAGACAGCTTGAGAAAAGCAATCGGCAAAAAAAGTTCCGAGTTAATGCAGAAGTACTATGAAAAATTTATCCAAGGCGCTAAAATAAATAATGTTCCTGAAACTGTGAGCGAAAAAATATGGCAAGATTGGTTACACTTTGCTGAATATGCTTTTAATAAATCTCATGCTACTTGCTATGCATTAATCGCTTATCAAACTGCCTATCTGAAAACATACTATCCTGTAGAATATATGGCTGCGTTACTATCTCTGGAAGATGATCCTTCAGGAATTCCCGGAAAAATTGAGGTGTGTAAAAAGATGGGGATAAAAATTATCCCTCCCAATATTAATCGCAGTGATAGTGAATTTCGGGTGCATAATAAAGAAGTCCAATTTGGTTTAAGAGCTATAAAAAATTTGGGGGAAGCAGCTATGCGAGCTATTATAGAAAGTAGAGATCAAGGGGGACCTTATACAGGTATCTTCAATTTTTGCAGTCGCTTAGATAGCAGCAGCGTAAATAAAACCATTCTGGAGAGTTTAATTGCTTCCGGAGCGATGGATGAACTGGAAGGAACAAGAGCTCAAAAATGGGCAGTAATTGAACAGGCATTACAGTTTAGCAGTAATGAACAAAGAGATAGAAAAAAGGGACAGAGCACTATATTTGATTTTTTGGATGAGGAAGATGATAACAGTAACTATTATCCTCCTCTGCCTAATGTTGAACCTTGGGGCTATTTATATCAGCTGGAAAAAGAAAAAGAGGTTTTAGGTTTCTATTTGAGCGGTCATCCTTTGTATGAATACAGGTCTTTGATTAAACATATAACTAATGCTGATTCCAATACTGGCAAAAGTAACAATAACGGAGAACTATATCTTGCAGGAATTATTACTAATATTTCCAAAAAGAAAGATAGTCGGGGCAATCAAATTGCCTTCGTGGAATTTGAAGACCTTGCCGGTAAATTTGAAGTAAGCTTGTTTAATAAGGATTATTTGCAATATTCAAAGATAATTAGCCCGGGAAAGGTCTTTTTTATAACGGGCACTAAATCCACTTTTAATGGTAATGATGATGCTATGCTGAGAATTTTGCCCAATTCTCTAATTCCCTTTGATGCTTTAGCCAATGAACTAAGAGGGGAAATAAAAGTACACATCAATGACAAACAAGTGAAAAAGGGTTGCTTAACCGATTTGGGAGAAAGAATATCTCGCTGCGATGGTAAATTTAAACTGATTACTACTATTCAGAAAGAAGATGTGAATAGTTATCAACTGGAATCCCGTAAATTATTCTTTCCCGGGGAAGGACTTTTAAACTGGCTGGAAAAAGAAAAAATTGATTTTCAAATAAGATTGGTTACAAATGGAAAAAGTACTTAGTATCCTGATTCTACTATTTACCTTTGGCTTTGTATCTGCTCAGGAAATTTTCTATGAGCATTATGCAAACCAGGTTGATATCCGTGTTGTTTTGCCTTACAATAATATTAGCTTCAAAAAAGGTTCGGACCAAGCAGTATACCAAATTGTGCTCGAGATTTCTAATTCCCGGAAAAAACAGGTTGCTACCTTGGAAAAAAGCCAAATTATACCAAAATATGAATGGCTCACTGATTGTGGCATTCCAGTTTTCTTTCAGTTGGAACTTCCCCAAGGTTCATATAATGTAGCTTTGAAAATAAAAAATAAAGCGATGGGGGATAAAAGAAATTATACTCGCCAATTTATCATAGGTCCTTCCAGTACGGAAATTGGGCTTAGTTGGGTTATTGCTAAAAAGGAAGGTATTGATTTTATCCCCTATAGTTTATCCGGATTGAGTGTAGATGAACTATGCCTAAATCAGAGCTATTCTTTGGCTTTGGATAGCTTGCGTATCCAAATTGATAATCAGAACTTAACTATAACAAATCCCCAAAGCCCAGTAATTATTGATTTACTTCCTTACATCCAAAAAGATGCACCGAATCAATTGGCTTTAACTTTTTTTGAAAACAATATCTACTACAAGATGGAACCTTTTCTATTTTCCCCTTGGTATGCATATTCGCTGCGCTATTCTTTGAATGATCAAATAAGACAAATTCGCTATATAGCCAATCAAAATGAATGGAATGTTTTACGAAATGTTCCTGAAGAAAGACAGGCTGAAGTAATTGAGGCATTTTGGAAAGCCAATGATCCCAGCCCTGGAACTATCAGAAATGAATTGCGGGAAAGATTCTATCAGAGGGTTTTAGCAGCAGATGAACTTTTTACAGTGCATAAAAAAATTGCAGGATGGACGACTGATCAGGGTAGAATATATATAAAATATGGAGAACCCGATGATGTCTATTCAGAAGTTTTCTCTATAGGGAAATATCCTTTTATAATCTGGTATTACTATGACAAAAACCTCGAATTTATCTTTGCTGACATTGGAGGTTATGGTCAATATACTTTAAGGAATAAAGATGAAGAATATTAGAATTCTAATTTGCTTGGCACTTCTCAGCTGTTTTCTTATTCCGCTATCGGGATCAGAAAAATTGAATATGTTTATTGATTATTCCAGGTTCCTGGATAAAAATAAAAATACTATATTACTGCTCGATTATCAGGTACCCTATCAGAATCTGGCTTTTCTTGCTAAAAACAATGGATTCTTTGCCGAACTGGAAGTATATATTAAAATCTGTGAAGGTGATAGTTTGTTGCTAGACCATAAAATTAATGACCTCATTGGAGTTCGCAATAAAGCTGATACTTCTAATAAACAAAAATCATATCTCAATCGCTTCAGTTTTATTATGGATAGACCCATCTGCACTGTCCAATTCTATGCTCAAGACCTAAATTCCGAAAAAAGTTTTATGCACGAATTTGAGATTACCGCTTTGCCTGTAAACAGTTTATTAAGCGATATTGAACTCAATTCTGAAGTACGAGCTGATACTACTTCCTACTTGCCCAAATTTAAAAGAAATAATATCCTATATCGTAGCGAGCCCTCCATTCTCTTTAATAAAACTAATACCGATTATGTTTATCTTTACCTGGAAAGCTATATTGGAAGTACTTCTTTGGAAAGCTGCCTCCTGAATTTATCCCTGGAAAAGGATTCTGTAATAGTGATGGATGAAGATTTGAATTATAAACCTGCCTCCAGCAGCGAAAGTATTAATTTAAAAATACCTATTTCTGACCTTAACCCAGGTTTATATCTGGGGACTGTTATCTTGCAAAATCCTGATCAATACGAAGAAAGAAAATTCGAATTTGCCGTGATCGAAGAAAAAGAGGAAGAATTTTTCCTCTTTGCCAATCCTGATGACGAATTTGAACTTATGCGGATATTTATGGGAAACAGAATTTCTGCAGATTGGAAAGATTTGAGCCAGGATAGTAAAAAGCGGTATATAACTCAATTTTGGAGAAATATGGCATCCAACACAAATCGCAGCATACAAAGCATTATGGATTTAGTGCAAGAACGAATCGATTATTCTAATAAACATTTCGGACATTTCAAAAAAGGATGGACTTCAGATATGGGACGCATATATATAAGGAATGGAGCTCCCGATGATATTCAAAGAGAAACAAGTTCTGATGAAAGCCGCTTCGTTAGAAAGGATTATCAAATCTGGAAATATTCTACTGGAAATAAACCAGTATATCTGTTTATCGATATTCAAATGAATGGAAATTATAAACTCATTTATGTAGTAAACGATGATATGGAAAGCTCAAATCCTGACTGGATGCGCTATGTCGGCTACGATTTTGATACTAGCAAATTGGATAATTAATTGTCCAACAGCGGTGGAAAGGCATCTTCGTAATGAATAACCTTGAATGTATCCGTAGATTCATAATAAAATACTAAGATAACATCAAAACGAAAAATATAGTTGCCAAAGTTTGGATTTTCATTAATATATAATTGTGCTGCTCTTGTTATCTTCCTTTGTTTGGAAAAGGAAACAGAAGACAGAGCAGACTCGATAGAGTGAGAAGTACGGGTTTTAACTTCGCAGAATATTAGGTGTTGATCTTTTTCCACAATAAGATCTATTTCCCCACAGCGCTTACGGAAATTACGGCAAACAACTGAATAACCGTTAGTTACTAAATAACGCGCTGCAAGATCTTCGCCAATACGAGAAAAATTCTGAAGTGAATATTTAATCATATCTCAAGAAAAAACTTGACGGATATTTCGTCAATGAGAATGATGGACAACATAAGTAATTAACACCGAAAGGTGGAGGGAAACATGAAAAAAATTATTTTGATGGCGATTGCGGTAGTTGCTGTGATTAGTAGTGTTCAAGCAGCGCCCTTTCAAACTTTAGGAATGTTGAGAACTCCAGATGCCTATGTTCTTCCCAATAAGGCAGCAGAATTTGTATTAGTTGGTTATTACAGAGATATTGCCGCCCCCAAACCACTTACTAACGATGCTAAAGACGCCTCCGAAGGTTTATTTCCTTATACAATGATTGGAGTAGGTATTTTGGATAGAGTTGAACTTGGTTTATTTCTGGGTGATTACACTTCCTTAGACGGATTGGTTTATTATCTTAATGCAAAAGTAAAAATTATTGAGGAGACCTTACGAATTCCCCAGGTCTCTATAGGAATGGATAATATTTTATCCCCTGTTCCTAAACATGGCTCTCAATACTTAAGCCCTGGTGACGATTTTAGTCAACATCCTGATGCTGATTGCTACGAGCCCTATTCTCCTTATGCGGTAGCATCCAAGCAAGCTGTATTTTTAGGAATACCCTGGATGTTCAATGTAGGAATTGGCACCAACCGTTTTGTTGGCCAAGCTAAATCCCGCTATTTAAATGGACTATTTGCTTCAGCAGAAATGTCTCCAATTAAAGATCTGGCATTACAAGGAGAATTTGATGGTGAAGATCTCAATATTGGGGCCAAATATTCCTATAAGAATTTTGGCTTTAAAGTTGGTGTAAATGCTCTTGAGGATTGGTTCAAGGATAGCGATTACAAGGATAATATACGGATTGCTTTTGGTGTTTCATATCTGTTCGATAAGTATGCAGAAGCCAAACGCCGTCCCGACCTTGGTCATTATGCTGGTTACGGAAAAACACCCTCTATGGGGGAAGGGGTAGTTGAAACCCCAATCGAAACTGGAATTACAGTTCCTCCAACAGTTAGCCCAAGTAAACCACAAGCTGGAACTCAAACTCCTGCCCCTGGTTTAACCACATCTGGAACTGCGGGTTACGAACAACTTTCTCCTGAAGTTCAGGAATTGATGAAAGAACTACGGATGCTGAAGGAAGATAGGGAAAAGGCTCAGCAAGCGATGGATGAACTGCGCAAATGGATTGAAGAACTGAAGAAACAAAAACAGTAATTCTGCTTAATCTGCTCCTACAGAATGGACAGGTTGAGGCATTATGTTTCCCATAAAGAAATAAAAAAGTTCAGGATTACTTTGCTGAAGCAGAGAATCCTGAACTTTGGCCCCTAATGGAAAGAGTAAGGAAGGAAAATTAAGTGAGCAGCATTATGAAAAAAACACTAAAGATTATATTCCTCACCGTTGTTGCTTTGTCGTTTGTTATAGTAGTCTTTGCGCAGAATAGCAATGAGGCTACTAAAAAAGAAATTATCCAGCAAATATCTCAGGAACGACAAATATTAAAAGAAATAGCCAAAAATTTTCTGATTGATGTTTTACCTGAATTGGTCAAAAAAGACCCGGCACTGGCAGAACAAGCATTAGTGAAATACAAAGATGCATACTCCAGTTTAGGACAAAACGATATTGTTTATTTACTTGGTCATTTCTATACGCGTATGGGGGAAAATACGCGAGCTATTAGTTATTTCAACTCTTTGCTCCAAACAAACCTGAACGAAGATTCTCGGAAAATGCTTAATTTGGCTTTATATCAACAAATGGTGCATTATCTGGAAACTGGGAACCGTAAAGCTGCCAGGGATTTCTTACAGGTCATTATTTTTGATCAATATCAGTTTGATACATATTATCCTACATATCTATATGTTTGGGCTGATATGACTGCCGAAGAAGGCCAATATGAAACTGTGCAAAATACTCTACAAAGCTATATGCAGAATAGAGACATTATAATGAATCGCCTTCTTCCTCAAAAAATAGCTATATTAGCAAGAGTTCAAAACTTAGATTTAGATTCCTACTATGCAAATCCAAGCGGGGAAACATATAAGCAACTGGCTTCCCAAATAGATGTTATCAAAGGGGATTTAACTAATAACTATAATGAATTGATGTCCTTAAAAGGGATTATATATGTAGATGCGATTGTAAATCTGCATAATGAAGAAATTGGTATGCTTGATTCTTTGAAAATTGTTTTAAGTGACTATTATACCAAGAAAATATATGCAGAAGAGACAATAACGAGGGGAACAAGTTTATTACAACAAATTAAAAAACTATCATCCAGTTATGAGAGACAGCTTGCTATAATGGACCAAATTCTGGAAAGACAATATGAGCTATACAAGGCAAATGATCCCCAGATTCAAGGTAATAAATATAGTGATATGGAGCTGAAACGTCTTTACGATTTAGAGAAGAACATTCAGCTTTATACCGATCTAATTGAAGAATTGGATAATTATATAGCCGATCCTAAACTGGTAGATATGCAAGCACAACTAAAAATTATTCGTGATGATTACGATGAGAAACGCACGAGTTTAAATCTTCGCAAAGAATACCTACTCCAAGTTCGTAAACACTCAAGTGATGCTCAAGAACAAATATTCAATACTATCCTGCAAGAGTATTATGCACTTTATCCTGATAAGAAGAATCTCGATAAACAGATAATGGAACTTGAGCAATTTATGAAAGAAGAAACCCAGAACATTTTTACCGAAGAAATGCGTAATAAGATCAAAAGTAATGTGGCTAGTCACATTGCCCAAACTGCTGATAGTAATAAACGCGATGAGCCCATTCGCAAGAATGCTATAGACTTGGTAGCGAATGTAGAATTTATCAAGCTCCAATTGGATTATCGTAATCTCCATTTTAAAGAGCAGCAACGTTTAGCTCAAAAGGAAACTCTTACTGAGCAACAGCTTGTAGAACTTCAAGCACAAATAGTAGCTGAAAAACGGGATTTAATAACAAGAATTGAAGCATTTATTTCCAATAATCCTAATTTTAAAGCGGTTGAACAACCCAATGGCGATTTCCTGGTTACTAATGCTGATTTGTATTACAACCTGGCGGAACTTCAATATGCAGCTTATTTGGATAACCCAAGTATCGCTTTGGAGAGCTATAGAAAAGTTGTTCAAATTGATCCCAATTATATAAACATAGATGCTGCTTTATATAACATTGGCTTTATTAGCAGTGAAATTAACCATCAAAGAATAGATAGTAATAAGAGTCGTTTTTACGAACTTAACAAAACTGCCGTAGCTCTTGATGATAATAGTAAATATAAAGAATCTTACTTTGCGGAAGCCATTAGTGCGTATCAAAGCATTATAAATAATTATAAAAATTCACCGTATTATGAAGAGGCAATCTACCGTTTGGGTATCCTTTATTATTATATTGCTACAGATGCTGATGTACCGCAGCAATACTATGAGTTGGCAACGAACTATTTTGATACTATTATCAATATGCCCGATAGTAAGTATAAATATGATGCTATTTACCAGCGTGGTTGGCTCCGTCTGAATTCATACCAGGAAGCTGAACTCAAACTGGCAATGAACGATTTTATAACCTTGTTAAATGCTGTGGATAACGGCAAAATATCCGATCCTGCAATAGCAGAAGATTATCGGAACGATGCAATTGATAATATTGCCTATTGTTTGATCGCTCTGGATGGAACTGATTTCTATTCTCAAGCTAAGGGAGTAACGGAGCTGCAAAATATCTTTAGTGGTTATCAAAATACAGAAGTAATGAACCGCATTGTAGATAAGGCAGCCTCCAATAAATTTGATCTTGCTGCTTCTTTGCAAGCAATTGACTTCCTGTGGCTTAAGATCAATATGAATCCTATGGCTCTTGAAAATCCTACCTTAGTAGATTCTATCCTGAAAATATATGCCAGTGCGCAATATCAGCTACGCGAAGATCAAAATTTTGATCAGATAGCTCATGAGCTCTACCAAAATATAATTACTAACTATGGTAAGAACTCTACTTGGTATGCAACGAACAAAGATAAAAATATCTCAGCGCAGCTGGCAGTGATTCAAAATGCTTATGAGAAAAGAGCACTGCGTCTGCATAACGAATTTCTTGCAGAACCAACAAATGAAACTCGCTTGCTTGCCTACTATCAACATATGGATCAATATAGTAGTTTTATGGAAACGCATAGCGAGAACTATCCAGCTTGGAAAGCAAAAACAGATAAGAACAAACTATTATTATCTATAACTCTTGCCGAACGCTCTAATTTACCCAAGCACTATCTTTCTGCTATTAAATGCTTGCAGGACTTTAATACTAATTATCCTCAAGATGAGGATTTCTTCCTAAACGAAGGTCTGATTTATGTGTATACTAATAATATATATAATCTTATGAAAGACCTCTACAATGAAAATTATAATCCAGAACCTGGCTTGCCTGCAAATCTTGATGAACTGTTTGCTCTATTAAGTACCAATTCAATGCGTTTCATTAATGTTTTAAGAAGCGATGCTTATAAAAACCCTGAACGCGAAAGCCAAGCAGTTACTATCTTATTAAACTTGGCAGATATTCAATATAATAGAGGTAAGATGCCAGAAGCAAAAGAGTTGTATCTTACGGCTTTGCAAAATGAAACGCTTATCTCCAATAAAACTAAATTTGATATATACGGCAAACTGGCATTAATTTCTGAACAAGAGAAAAACTTTGCTCAAGCTGAAACATATTACCGTAAAGCTTTACCTTTTGCTTCTACCCCTACTGAAAGAGAAGCTATTGCAAACAATATAAGATACCAAATTCAGAATAGTTATGAAGCTGCTGAACAAGCAGGTAACTATTCTTTTGCGGCTAGTGAGCGGTTGCGTTTAGCTGCAGAACTTGATCCAAAAGATACTCAGCGTATTCAGGGATATAAAATGGCTGCTCAAGAAACATATATTAAAGCCAAAGAGTATCAGAAAGCCATAGATATTTTATTGGAATTAGCAGGAACAAAAACTGATATAGACGAAATTTACTATTATTACTTCCGCGCTGCAGAAATAGCTGAAGCAGATACGGCTATGAATAATCCGGAAATAGCTAAAAACATCAAAGACAGCTTTATAGCTAAATATCCCAGTAGCAATCAGGCATTTTTATTGCGAATTGCTATGCTTCAAGAGATAGAGAAAGATCCTGCACAAAAAAATGCAGCAGCTGAGGCTTATCTTGCGTTGCATGAAGAAGCCAGAAAAAAAACCATCAATACTGGTGATATCACTCCAGATGCCTTATTGTTAAAAGCCAGTATTAACTATCGTGAAGCCGGAAATAAGGAAAAGGAAATTGAAATCTACAATCAATTTCTACAGCTCTATCCAAACAATGAAAATGTAATTCCCTTTATGCAGGTTATTGCTGATGACTATCTGGCCAAGGGAGATACGCTGAAGTTTGAGCAGTTAGCAAAACAAATATATACTAAGGATAAAACTAAAGGCGATCGCTATCAGTGGATTGCCACTACTAAGTTGAACAAATTAATGTATGATTTTGATAATGCCTACAAGAATAAAAACTATTCTGAAGCATTTAAATACCGCGATGAATACAAACGGCTGGAAGCTGCTTACAAAAAAGAAGGGCTTCAATTTGAAACTGCAGATTTTAGCTCCGCTAAGAACTATGAGTATTTTACATCAGTGGAAAATGAATACAAGGCAATTGAAAAGCGGAAAGCGTTCTTAAAGAACTTCGATGCTCAACTTACTGCTATTGAGAAAGGCAACTTAATGACTTCCTCCCCTGCTAAGCTAATCAAGGTTAATGTAAATACTACCTGGCAGAACCATTTAATTGGTGGTTCCTACAGGCGTATTCCCATATTTAAGGAATCGGTTAGAGCAGAAGTAGCCAAGGTGAACAAGGTTCTTAGTTCAGCCGAGAAAGAAAATATCGAGTTAGAAAACTATCGTCGGCTGCGTGCTTTAAATCTAATAGCTCGTATTTATGAAAAAGGTGTGAATGTTATAAACACCCAAATTGGTGTTTATGTTCGCACTTCTTATGAGGCAACGGGTGTGCGTCAGCAATATAAAGATATATTGGATTCTTTTATTAATTCTGTTGCTGCTGATCAAAGCAATGATCTGCTCAGTTTGGCATATACAACTCACTTGAACATATATAATTATTATCAGATGGCTGGTTATACAGATTATTACACTCAACAAAGCTATGCCAAATTACAGCAATGGAATCTGCTACCCGATTATAAGATAGATGAATATCCGCTTGGCAGTGGCTGGAGCCAAAAAATGGATGGTAATAATATTAATTTACCCGCTCAAAATGTAACTTCACCTAAAGGTGGTCGTTTGGGCAGTATTCAGATTCCTGCAGGGAAAGATATTATTCTCAGCCATACTGTTAATGCTAAATTGGTACCCGATTTTGCCCTAATCCAACTAGTTTATCCGTATGATGTAAATATTAGAATGAATGGTACAGATGTAGAGGCAGGGGTTGTTCCTATTGACACTTTGGATGTTAATAAACCGGGAACTACTACTCGTTATGCATATTTATTGCCTTCCAGTTCTTGGATTGAAGGGCAAAATGCAGTGGAATTGACTGTCCCTAATAATACTCCAGAGCCCCAGAATCTGTATTTATCGTTGCAAGTATTTACAGACCGCCAGAAAATAGCTGCTTCCATCCCTCCGGAAACGGTAATGCTATATACAGACCCCAGCTGGAGGATAGTAAATGTGAATCAGGAAACTGGAACTGAAACATTTAGTGCAGCTACAATAACCGGTAATTTTGGGATCAGTTTGGATAACATTGAAGGGATTGAGGGTGAACAAGCTAAACCGATTTGGCCTGTGGAAGAAGCGCCAATTAGTAGTGCAGTTTTTGAAGTGGATTTCTATCTGGATACTGAATTCAGAGAAGGTCTGATCAATTTTGTAGCACCTGAAACTGCAACTGTGTATCTTAACGGAGAGTTATTAGCTTCCAATCTTGCTATGGATTACGATCCGGAACCGTTCCGCGTATATACTACTCAGGTTTCAATCGAACCCGCCAAAGTAACTTCAGGGAAAAATACCCTGCGTTTTGTAGTGCAGAACAATTCCAACTATCGTGGCTTTATAGCTACAGTAAAAATCATCAAAGCTGGAAAGGAGGAGGTACGATGAAGAAAAGTTTCTTACTACTGGCAGCGATGCTCTTTTTGGCATACATCGGGTATGCCCAAACGGTTACTCCACAACCTACTAATCAACAGCAACCGAAAGGTTTTGAAGGTGTTGGGCAGTATGTAGAAAAAGAAGAATTAATAATTGAAGTGAAATCCTTAATTCCTCCTACGGGTGTTTTTCAGGATAAATCCGATACATATCAGAAATCAGGAGAATACAAATTTTCCTTTTCTTTAGAAGATATTCGAAAACAAAGCGATATATTACTAAATAAATGGCTGAAGGAGTCAAAATGAAAGCAAAACATATCGTCCTAGTGATTATCTCCCTGTTTATTTGTGTTGGTCTATTTGGCCAGAATGCAGGAGAAGCCGCAGCTCCGGCTGCACCAGCTAGTCAAGGTTACAGTATAGTTCAAGTATTTGTTGATAGCGGCAATTGGGCTTACGCAATTCTGCTTGTCTTTATTATTGGTCTTGTTTATGCCATTGTCCGTTGGAATCAACTCTACCGTAAAGAAAAAATCGATGCAGGTGGATTCTACTTGAAGCTTCGTAATTATATTAGAAATGACCAGCTCGAGGAAGCAGCCAAAATTGCTGAAAGCTATAAGGGCACAACGATGGGCTTTATCTTCTGGAGCGCTTTGATGATTTTTAAGGATGCCAAGAAGAGTGGACAATCGGGTAATGATTTAAGAATGGCTGTTCAGAATTCGGTAGAAGAATCTGTATTACAAACAGTTCATAAATTGGATAGCGGATTATTTTGGTTTGACACCTTAGCTCAGGTTGCTACATATCTTGGACTTTTAGGAACCATTTGGGGCTTACTGGAAGCATTTGCCAGCTTATCTGGTTTAACTGGTGCCGCACAACAGACAGCTCTAACAGATGGTATTAAAAAAGCAATCGGAACAACGGCATTAGGTTTGCTGGCAGCTATTCCTTTAACTCTAATTAAAGGTTGGCTGTTAACCCGTGCCAATAATGTAATCAGTGATATCGACGAATATAGTGTAAAATTGATCAATACTATCAACAACGCCATTAAGGATTAAAACTATGGAACGTTACAGACCATCCGCAATGCGCCAGCAAAAGTCGCAAACGATACCTCAGGAACCAAATCTGGTACCGATAATGAATCTGTTTTTAACCATCATTCCAATGTTAATGATGATGGTGGTTATTTCTCAGATTGCACTTTTGGCGCTAAATTTCTCGCAAGGGGAAGGCGGTGTAACTACTGGTGGGGGCGGAGGTGGAGGTGGTCCTGTCACCGAAAAAGTTGAAATCCATATCTTAGGGAAGAATTATGCCGCAAGCACAAATTTCCTAGGTATGGAAATTCGCGAACCAGGTGTAGCAACCAAAAACATCCCAGCCATCAATGGATTTTATGATTATCCATCCCTTGATAAAGCTCTCCAGGAGATTAGAAGCCGCAAGGGTAATTTAAACGATATCACGGTCCTGGTTCATCCTGATGTCCTATATGGGGATTTGATGAAGACGATAGATCTGTGCAAAGTACATGGGTTTTCCCAGGTTCATTATAGTGCACCCAAAGTGCAGTATTATTAAGGGAGTTAATTATGCATATTACTGATAAACTTTCATCTTCCAATAAATCTGCACGCCGCGTTAGAAGAAAATTTGAAGAGGCCAAAAGTCTGTCTATTACCTCACTTTTAGATGAACTCACAATTATTCTGGTATTTCTAGTGAAAAATATATCCACGGAAGCAGTGAAAATATCTTCTGATCCTGCCATACAATACCCCACTACTATCACGAATGATGAACTTTTGGCAAAAGGAGTTGCCACTCCTATTAAAATTTTCCCAGACCGTATTGTTGTAGGAACCGAAGCACTGGAATATGGTTCTCCAGCTGATTTACTGGAAAATCCTAAGAAACGGCAAGACCTAATAACTTATTTATCTGCAGAAGTAAACTCTATTTTACAACAAAAAGATGCGGAAACTTGTCTTCTTGTTCAGGCCGATTATTCCATTCCTTGTGATTATATCACCGAAATTGTCCGCGCTGGTACTGCTGCTGGATATTCTTACATATATTTTGCCACGCTTGAGGATGCTGACTGGTTACAAAAATATAATCTTAGCTTAGCTCAGCAATAAGGAGGTATGATGTCAAAATTATTAAACTTAACTCTTCACTATAAAGGTAAAGTTCTTGATCGGGTTCGTTATTGTCGTGATTTCAAGAACAAGTTCTTTATAGGTTCAGATAAATACCTCTTCTGGCAAATTTTAGATTCATCTTTTCCAGAGAAGCACTTATTTGTAACCAAAAAGGGGGATCAGCTTTATTTGCAACTTCCTCCTGGATCAAAAGTAAGCTGTACTAAGGGCGGACAACCAGTAGATAGTGCTTACCTCACAAAGAATAATATACTGAAGGATAACCGGCTATTATTATTACCGGATATGACTGGCACCTTAAATATTGCACCCAATTGGGAGATTTCTTACGAGTTCAAAGAACCTTTTGTAACTGTTCTTACTCCTGAAGAGAAACAAATTGCTTCACAATATGCCCGACGTCCCCAGCCTACATCTACAGAAAGGTTTAACCGCAATATGATATTGCTTTTTATTATGCTGACCATTATTTTCGTAATAATCTTCGACCAATTTTTAAAAAAGCAAATAAGCTATGATTACACACTGGAACAGAAAGTAGCGATGTTGCAAAAAGCTGAACAAATTAAAGCAGAAGCATTAGCAAAACCAAGCACTTTTGAACCTACGGGTGAAACTCCTGAAGCTGTTACCGAAAAAGCACAACAAGGAGTAACCGGTGGTGCTATTGGAGGTACTGGAACCGCCAAATCTGCCGGTGCCATTTTCGGTGGAGGTTTTGGTTCTTTTGATCCAAGTGCTACTTCTGCAGCAAGACCAATTCAGGCCGTTACTACAGCTGAAAGCTTTGTTACTTCCCGTCCTGGACGAGGAGGTGGTGGCGGAGGTATAGGAACCGGAGGAGGGGGTGCAGGACCTAGTGGAGGTTATTCTACTAGCTTTGATCCTAATGCTCCTAGAACTTTTTCCAGTGATATTGGTTCTGTAGCTACACAAGCACCTCAAGTTGCTGGTTCAAGTATTCGTCCTGGAGTTGGAACTATAGCAAAAGCTACAGGAGATCAAAGTCGCCTAGCTCCTAGCGGAGTTGTATTTGGTCAAACTGCTCAATCTTCTCAACTGATCAGTTCTTTCCAATCTAAAAAAGTAGCTCAGGTTTCGGAAGGGACTATTGCACAAGCACCTGCAGAAACAAAAACCAGATATGAAACCATCGGGGCTTTAGTTAATTCGCGAAGAAGTCAGATAAATACTCTATACTCAAAGTGGAATGCGATAATTCCTTTTTCGGGGAGTGTTACTATCCGTCTATTGATAAGTTCTTCCGGGAAAGTTCAGGAAGCTCTTATTACACCTAATGGCCAGATACCTAATGGATTCTTAACTGAGCTTAAACAACTATGTGAATCGTGGAAGTTTCCTGTTACCGAAGAAAGTGATTATACTTTCTCTGTTAGATTGCGTCAAGCTTAAGCTCTCATAACAAAAACATAAATAAGAAACCTTGCTATAAGAAGCAGGGTTTCTTTGTTTTATGTCCGTTATCGAACGATAATTCGCTTGCTATTTTTTCTCTTTGTTCGTGTTATCCAAGATTGGATGTAGGAGAGAAGTATATGCTTGGTTATTTGTACAAAACCAATAGGGAAGAGGTTTTTGGTATGAGAACAGTATAACTTTGTGAGCAGGAACAAGCTGAAGCGGAATATCTAAACTTTATAACTAATTCTACTCTTGAGATATCTTAATTCACTGATAGTATAAGCCTGCATCTCTATTGCTTATAGAGCGTTAGTGTCTTTTTGATTTTATCATATGTTGATCGCCGTAGATATACCAAACTCCGTTATCTCTTTTGAAATAAGATATATCCCCCGATTCTTCAGGTTCATTAAGAATCTGCGTATCGGAATTGGAAATAAATTTATTTTTACTGTAAACAACAGCAGAATTACCATTAAGATCGATATAGAGGACTTCTATTTCCAACAGTGAATATAGAGTCATTCTATTCAGCCACAGGTTATTGAAGTTATAGCGGTTCATCCCTCTATGTAGATAGTCATTATGGAGATGTTCCATAATTCCATTCATATCTTTTAAGTTAAAATCATAACTTATATCGTAGAGGATATCTCGAATTTCGCGTTGAGCAAGGGTATCACTATCACTACTTTCGCAACTACTCAATACCAGCATTATCAACATTCCTAATAAAACTGCCAGATATTTTTTCATTTGATTCTCGCTCTCAAGATTATTGTTCCCTATTTACATTATAATCCTTATGGAAAAGAAAGGCAAGGCATTCTATATGCCAGGTATTAGGGAACATATCAAAGGGTTGAAGATATCCAATTGTATACCTGTCGCTTGCTGATAAGATTTTAATATCTCTTGCCAAAGTCATTGGTGAGCAGCTTAGATAAATGATCTCTTTTAAATCTGTTTGAATTATGGCTTCTAAGGCATTTTTATTAACACCACTGCGAGGCGGGTCTAAAATTATCATAGTGATGTTTTCTTTTGCTAATATCGAAGCTAGGTTATCTTCAACTTTACCGAGGACAAAGGAAACATTATCAATGTCATTCATCCTAGCATTTTCTTTTGCATCATCAATAGCAGCAGAAAGTTCTTCCATCAGAACAACTCTTTTTACTTTAGCTGCCAAAGAAATACCTATAGTCCCTATTCCGCAGTAGGCATCAAGAATTACATCTTCACTATTTACTTGGCTGCTTATTATATTAAGGATATTGGCTATTGTGCCACTATTTATTTGCCAGAAACTACGATAATTTATCCGGAATTTTATATTGTTTAGTGTATCGATAAAGTGCTTGCTGCCGAAAAGTAGCTTTTCTTCATCTCCCAGAATCACATTACCTTTTTCTCTATTTATGTTTTGTATAATTCCCTTTATGTGAGGAAAATCAGCAGTAAGTTTTTTCACCAAAAGTTTAGTAAAAGGCAGTTTAGCGCCTAAAGTTACTAATATTACCAAAATTTCGCTGGTATCTGCACTACAACGAAAACCGATATGTCTTAGCTGACCTCTATGCTGAATTTCATTATAAGGCTTGATATTTGTTGTTGTGCAAAATTCCATTATCTCATTTGCCAGCAAATCAAAATCAGGAGGATGATTTTCGCAGCTTTTATGTTCAACTACCCGATGTGAAAAACGCTCATAAATCCCATAGCTGATTTTACCCGTTTTTCTGTTTTCGGCTACAGGCATAAATACCTTATTTCGGTAGTGGTTAGCTTTTGGGGAAGCTACAATAGGTAAAATAATATCCTGTTTGATAAAAGGGCTAAATACATCTTGGATTAGTTGATCTTTATATTTCAGCTGTTCAGTATATTTTAACATCAACCAATCGCATCCTCCACAAGCATTCTTAGCTGCAAAAGCATCACAATTTACCTTTATGCGACTATCGGCATAGCTGATAAAGTTAACTACTTTCCCAAAGGCGTAATTCTTGCTGATATGGGTAAGAACAATTTCTACTATATCTTCCGGAACTGTATATGGGACAAAAATAGCCCGCCCATCATTGTAGGCAAGACCAAAACCGCCCATTGCTATTTTTTCAATTTTCAGTCGTATAAGTTGTTTCAAAGCATTTCCTGAAGGCGTTTTATCCGGAGTTCGATTGGAGGATGAGTAGCAAATAGAGAAATTCGTTTCTCGTTATTTATTTTTGCCAGAGCATAGGCATTGCTTCTTTTTTCGGGAACATAGGCATTAGCGATTTTTTTCAGGGCTTCAATCATAGCTGAAGCACCTGCTAAATTTGCAGCTCCAGCATCAGCTCTAAATTCACGCCATCGCGAAAAAGCAGCAATAGGGATATTTGCCAGTAACATCAAAACATTCTGTAAGAGCATTATCACCATCATATATCCAAAATATCCTAATCCACCACCCTGGTCATCACGCAAGGCATTATCTATTAAAACAGTTAAAATGCGCGCAAAAAACATCACAAAGGTATTCACTAATCCCATCAGCAAAGTCATCGTAACCATATCACCATTACTTATATGGGTCATTTCATGACCGGCTACTGCAGCAAGTTCATCTTCCGAAAGGCGATCTACTAAAGCTGAAGAAAAAGCAATCAGGGCATTGTTTTGAGAGGCTCCGGTAGCAAAAGCATTAGCATCTCTACTATTGTAAATACCTATTTCTGGAGTTTTCAAATTCCTTTCTGTAGCCATATTCTCTACCGCAGAAAGTAAAAAAGCTAGCTTAGGATGAGCCACATCCGGTTTTATAATTTGAACACGGTAACTAGCTTTAGCCATAGGTTTACTTAACCATAGCGAAATTAGCGAACCGCCCATTCCAAAAAAAGCACAGATGATTAGTAAACTCCATAAACCATCTACTTTTAAACCCAACAGTCCTGCTATAAAGCCTAAAACCAACATCACCAGAAAGTTGGTTAGCAGGAATATTCCAATTCGTTTTAGGAATGTCATCGTATTCTCCTTGTATACTTATCTTTTCTACTAAAGCAGATTTTAAATCATTCTAAGACAATATTATTTATATGCCGTCCAAGGCAAGGATTTTTTTATATGTGTAGCCGGAGGACGCCGTTCCTCCGCTTTTTTTCTAGCCACCGAAAATAGTTCACGCAGATTACGCTGATTACACAGATTTGAGCTTTCGAAACAAGGATTTTAGGATTAATTTTTCGAAACAAGGATTTTAGGATTTTAGGATTTGGAGGATTTCTTCTTTAAAGTTCCGTTAGGAACGATACATACTAACGACGGGTTTTTAACCCGGCGATAAAAGAGTGCCTAAAAGAAGTCCCAGCGGGACGACAGATTTGCGCGATGGGTTTTAACCCAGAGCAAACAACCAGGAAGGCTGATGTACTTATCAACCAACAACAAACAAACTATCAAGCTATCATCAAATATTGCGGAAATTACACAGTTTGGCTATAAGGGGAACGGCATCCTGCCGTTCTTCCAGAATCTTTTCACGTAGATTATACATATATGCACAACTTTAGGTTCGATGGCATTACCATATTGAATACTATTCTTTTAAGTAGACTTTTGGTTTATGTCATTCTCTTTAATTTAAGTCTACCATATTCAAGATGGCTCAAATAAACAACCCATCTGTATCTCCTCCTCCTCTCCTCCTCCTCTCCTCTTCGACCCATGGTTAAGGATGAGTAAAGATGGGGTGGATGAGGAGTTGTATCTGGGCTACCTGCAAGAGAAAGCAAGGTTTAGATTAAAACCATCTTTATATATTATTAATATTCTTAGTGTTAGCAAATCTCTATGACTTCGGATTATCGATCTTAATATGCTTTTTATCTTGATGATAAATCCATTATATATTGGAGGTGATAGTATCTAGAAGGTTGCTTAACAATCGGTAAAGCATATTGGAGATGTGCAACAGTTTGTATATAATTTAATCCTAAAATCCTTAAATCCTCGTTTCGAAAACTATATCTGCGTAAACTAGTTTCGGTGATTTCGGTGGCCTCGGTGGCTAAATATTCTTTTAAAATCCTTGTTTTATAAACTCAAATCTGTCGTCCCGCTGGGACTTTTATTAGGCATTCTTTTTATCGCCGGGTTAAAAACCCGTCGTTAGTATGTATCGTTCCTAACGGAACTTTAAAGAAGAATTCCTCCAAATCCTATAATCCTTAAATCCTTGTTTCGAAAATCTATTCCTAAAATCCTTGTTTCTAAAACTATATCTGTGTAATCAGCGTAATCTGCGTGAACTATTTTCGGTGATTTCGGTGGCCTCGGTGGCTAAATATTCTTTTAAAATCCTTGTTTCTAAAACTCAAATCTGTCGTCCCGCTGGGACTTTTGTTAGGCATTCTTTTTATCGCCGGGTTAAAAACCCGTCGTTAGTATGTATCGTTCCTAGCGGAACTTTAAATTAGAAATCCTCTTAATCCTAAAATCCTTAAATCCTTGTTTCGAAAAATTAATCCTTAAATCCTCGTTTCGAAAATCTATTCCTAAAATCCTTGTTTCTAAAACTATATCTGTGTAATCAGCGTAATCTGCGTGAACTATTTTCGGTGATTTCGGTGGCCTCGGTGGCTAAATATTCTTTTAAAATCCTTCAGGTATATCTTCGCCGGGTTAAAACCCGTCACTCAAATTTATCAGAACACCTTCTATAATCTATTTTATAAATTAAGGAATGCTTGTTTTGTATTCGAAAAAAGGGGAGGATATATATCCTCCCCATAATTTATATTTTCTTGTTATAGTGTTTATCTTAATCCCTGAGACATTGCTTCGCCCAGATCAAAGATAGGCAGATAGATTACTACAATAATGCTTCCAACGATAACAGCCATTAAGATAATTAGTAGAGGTTCAATTAAAGAAGTTAAACGATCAATAACTGAATCAACTAATTTCTCATAAAATTCTGCAGCTTTGGAAAGTAATTTATCCATATCTCCTGTTTCTTCACCAGTAGCTATCATTTGTAATAAAGTAGGGGGGAACATACCTGTTCTTCTGAAGGCATTTGCTACGCCGTAACCTTCTTTAACCAAGACCCTTGCTTTACGAACGGCACTTTCTATGACTGCATTTTGTACAACATTTTCTGTTAATTCCATTGTATCCATAATGGGAACTCCCGCAGCCATTAATATACTAAAAGTACGAGAAAATTTACTCATTATGGAATTGGTGATAACTTTACCAATTACGGGGATTTTTAGCTTGATGCTGTCAAAAACATAGCGTCCTTTATCGGTTAAGTTAATCAGGAAAAAGGCGAGTATAATTAGCAGTACCACAAGAATAGTTACAAATATATTACTAGTGATGAAATTACTGATATTGATGGCTACAGTCGTAGGAGCAGGAAGATCAGCATGGAAATTTGCATAAACATCAGCAAACATCGGAATGATATAATAGAACATTCCCCAAACGACAAAGCACAAGAAAATGATGATGAATACTGGATATGCTAAAGCACTGTATACTTTGCGACGAGTATCCTCAACCTTTTCCAAGTAATCAGCTAATTCATCTAACACGGTATGGAGAGTACCAGAAACCTCTCCGGCTGTTACTAATGCTATATACAGAGGATTAAAAACTCCCGGGTGCTGTTGCATTGCTTCCGAAAGTGAATATCCTTTACGGATATCGTCGGAAAGTTTACGCAACACCTTGGCAAATTTTTTGTTTTTTTCTTCCTTCTCCAAATCAGATATCGCTTTTTCGATAGTAAGTCCGGCTGAAAACATTGTGGAGAGTTGACGAGTAAAGAACACCAAGGTTTTTAAGCTGACACCGGTTCTCCATTTATAAATAGCGAGCATAACTTTATCGAAAAGGGAGAGTTTTCCTTTAAAAGCACCTTCAGCAGCTGCTTTAACACTGATAATTGTGCTCCCTTCCTTAGAAAGTTTATCAACTGCGATATCGAGAGTATCGGCTTTGATCATTCCCTCGATTCTGGCTCCTTTGGCATCCTTAATAATGTACGCGAAATTTGGCATAGCGGTTCACCTTCCTAAAAATATTTATTCGATTACAGTCATTTTGATGACTTCTCGGATTGTAGTGATCCCGTTCTTCATTTTTGTTAAAGCGGCATCATGCAAAGTACGCATTCCGTTATCTATTGCTGCTTGTCTAATTAAATCTTGATTGCCACCTTCATAAATAATACTGCGGATTTCAGGATTAATAGTTAAGAGCTCAAATATACCTTCTCGTCCAGAATAACCTGTATTATCACAATGCACACAACCAGCCCCAATCTTGAAATTGATTTTGGATGCTTCTTCGGGAGTTAAACCTGCATCCATTATTTCCTGCTCTGTGGGGATGTAGTCCTTTACGCAATATTTGCATATTTTACGAACTAAGCGTTGAGCCATAACCAAAGATAAGGAAGATCCAACTAGATAGGGTTTAATACCAATATCTATCATACGAGTAATTGTGGCGGGAGCATCATTAGCATGTAAGGTTGTAAAAACGAGGTGACCAGTTAACGAAAATTTGATAGCTATATCAGCTGTCTCTTCATCACGAATTTCTCCAATCAAAACAATATCAGGGTCCTGACGTAACACAGAACGAAGTGCAGAACCGAAAGTAAGTCCGATTTGCTCTTTAGTCTCAATTTGAGTAACACCTTCCAAACGGTATTCAACGGGGTCTTCAACTGTAATTATATTAGATTCAATATCTTGTATTTCTTTGAGGGCAGCGTGAAGAGATGTGGATTTTCCACTTCCGGTGGGTCCTGAAACAATAATAATTCCATAAGGTCGTCTGATAACCTTTCTAAAGATATCCATATCTGCAGATTCAAAACCGAGAGTGGTTAGTTTGAATCCAAATTCTCCCTTATCCAAAAGACGCATCACGACTTTTTCACCTAAAACTGTAGGTGTAATAGAAACACGAACATCAACACTTTTTAACGATGTCTTTAAAGCGATATGACCATCCTGAGGTAATCTGCGTTCGGCAATGTTCAATTTACTCATTACTTTTACCAGAGAAATTAAACTGGCATGCATACCGATGGGAGGAGTCATAACTTCTCTTAAAGCTCCATCAACACGAAATCTTATTCGCGAAACTTTAAGTAAGGGCTCAATGTGTATATCGGTGGCTCCAGCTTTAATAGCTTCGTTAATAATAAGATTAATCAATTTTACTACAGGAGCATCTACATCTTCAGTGGCCGCTCCGATAGTGATTTCATTTTCGTCTTCATCTACTGCTACAAATTCAAAACCACCTACTGCATCTTCAACCTCTGTAGTGGTGCGGATGCTTTTATAGTATTTTTCTATTGCATCGTGTAAATTTGAATCAGCAATCAAAACGGGCTTAATATTCTTGCCTATTAGTTTTTTCAAGCTGTCTAAAACATTCAGGTTTTCAGGATCAGCCATAGCTACTACAACGCCATCACCTTCTTCTCTTAAAGCCAAAACTCTATTTTCTACAGCGTATGGCTCTGGAATCAAACTTACTATGTCTATATCAAGATCCATTAGTTCTCGGTCTTGAACTACATCATAGCCAAGTTGTTGATGTAAAGCGGTAATGAGTTCATTTTCGGTTAGATATCCAAGCTTGATAAGCGTCTGACCAAGTTTCAAACCGAAATTACTTTGCTTGACCAATGCCTCCTTTACTTGATCTTCTGTTACATATGCCTCGTGAACTAAGATTTCTCCCAGCCGGGCAAATTGTGGATTATAAACCATTACTATTTCCTTATTTGAAATTATCCATATTGATTTTGGTCAGCAGGTCGGATCATTGAGGCATATAGGCTCTGAAAGATCCAACCCACCAACCAAATCTAGCATTTATTTTTTTACCAAGGTGCTTGACCAGGGAATAAGATTAAGGTAACAGTTACTTCCCGGTTCAGCAACCCATCCATCAATGTTCCTCTAATTCTCATTGGAGTAGGTTGTGGAATTCCTTCGATAGGAGGAATACACTCACCTGCTTTGAAAGCAACCCTTCCCTTTGCAAAACCAGTTTCATCAGTCAATAACATCCACCACTCGTTTGGAGGTGAACTGGGGTCGTATACACCATTTGGATTTTGAATACAATGACCTCCATCCAAAGGTAGCAACATAACCTGGGCATCCTTAACAGGACATCCCTGACCATCTGTTAATGCAAAGTAAGTGTCTGTATATTCATAACTGGTTTGGTTATTATCAAACATCAATACTGCTGGTTGTATTTCCATATAAGCTTCAGGTGCATTCAGTGGTAAAATACAATCAGTATCACCAAAAATTGGAGTACCATAAGGGTCATCACCACAATTAGCTCTGATTGTGATTGTTTGATATGTTAAAGTACCATCATAATTGATATAAGTGTACGCAATACCTTCTGTTGAATCACCATCAGCATTTGTATTACCTACATAAGATTGGGCAATAATTTCGCAGCCAGGATTATTAATGATAGAGAACCAAACAGAAGTTTGATAATCAACAGGGTTGTTATACATATCTTTTACAATTGCACCACATTGTACACGCCATAAACCACCGCCTAAATTATCACCACTATCAAATCCGCTGACAAAGGAAACAATTCCTCCTGGAACTGGAGGACCTGAATGAATAACAATGTTGGTTTTCAAGGCATAGATATAGCGAGTGCAATCACTATTTACCCAAGATGCTTGTATCTTCACAATTCCTGAATCTGTTCCACTATTAATTGAGACTTGTGCCTCTCCTCCATTTGAAATAACCTCCACAGAATCCTGTTGAGGATAACCATTCAAGTTTGCCCCTTGAGGTGCATTCGTATTTGCTATTTTGAAATAGACCTTCTGAGGAACATCGATTAAGTTGCCATTTATATCTCTAAGCTTAACTCGTAATATTGCAGATTGTAATCCACCTGTATTGGCAACATTTAAGTTGATTTGTCCCTGCTGAGTAAAATCCAAGGAATATAATTCACTGGAAGTTACCATAAATATTGTTTGGGCAAATAATGTATCCCCGTTTGCAGATGCTTTAATTGATGCTGCACCTGCAGAAAGACCAGGAGTAAATCTTACAGAAGCAACGCCATCAGTTTGAGTATTCTGAGTTACCGTCTGAGTAGTATTTAAAAATGACCCCAAATCTGTAGTAAATTTTACGGGCTGATAAGAGCATGCATTGTTGTAAATATCAGTCAGGCCTGCTTTCACAAATATCCAATTAGGGCTATTAACCGAACTTGTATCTGCTTCAATTAGTTGATCATTTACCCGTACATATGTCTTCAAATCTATATTAGCAGGACGTCCAGGTTTGATTATTATTTCTTTTGTATCACTTGCATTACCAACCTTTGCTGTAACAAAGGCATTATCAGCTCCTGGCATAGTAGTGGCATCAGTCCAAGAATTGTATCTAACTGTAGCTCTCCCGTTAAAGGTAGCCACAACTACACTGGTTCCTATTTCATTATCTTGGCTATCTACAAAGCGTCCTTTAGTACATTCAAAAGTTACCAAAGTATTATTAGGTACTTGCTGATCATCCTGATTTATTGGAATAGCAATTACATTAATAGTTTGCATTACAGACATAAGATAGGGATCATTTAAACTCGGGAGTTTTATGTTTACTGATTTTATCGGAGGAATGGGTTTGATTTCTACATTTATAGCAGTAGAATCCTGCCAAACTAAAGTATCGCCACTGGCATCGTAATTTCTAACTATTGCCGATATAGTGGCTGTTCCTTGATCACCATCATCCCAAAAGGTTGTTCTGGCTATTCCGCTGCTATCAGTATGGACATCAGTTAAAACTCTGCCTAAATTAGTTTTAAATTTCACCATTTGATTGAATACCCCAAAACCTTCTCCATCTTTCACTTCCACAGAAATGATAGAATAGGTGATATTATAATCAGCATAAATTGTATCAGGATTAGCAGTTATTCTTGTTATATATCTTTCCTGGGAAGAAGATACAGGTACTTGTGTTGGAGGTAACACAGGTGGTGGATTGCGTTTGTCACAGCTTGCACTGAAACCAATTAGGATGATCATTAATAGCGTAAGGATTGACATTAGTGAACTATGATTCTTCATTCTTGTTCCTCCTCTCCCTCTTCTTCATATTGAATAAGAGTGCGGGTTAAACGCTTGTCAACTTTTACTGTCGGACTTGTTTCCTGCATAGAGACAAGCCGGGGAGTGATTTCTATGATCAGGTCAGTATTTTCCACCAGTTCATAACGATGCTGGAATATTTTACCCACTAAGGGAAGATCGCCTAATAATGGTACTTTATTAACTTTTTGAGTTATATTTGAATTCAATAAACCACCAACAATAATCTTATGTTCGTTAGGAACAGTGACAGCAGAAGAAACTCTACGAACTTTTGTTCTTGGTACATATCCACCAACCAATTCCGTTACAGAACTCACTTCGGGATTGATATTCATAGTGATATTGCCATCTTTATTCACTTTGGGGGTAACATTTAAAATAATACCTGTTTCTGAACGTTCCACCTGAAGTTGGTTTTCCTTGTCAGTAACTACGAAGGGAACTACTTCTCCAATATGCATAGTAGCCAGCTCTCCATTTAGGGCTGTAACACGAGTATCGGTAAGTAATTGAGCAGCATTATTTTCTAACAACCAATCGATAGTAACATCAAAAGCAGTTAATTGGCGGCTAAAATGGCCAATATCGTTAAAACCATCAATACGCTGGAAATATTGTTCATCAGGAACAACTCCAATATCAGTTGGATTACCATGTGGTAAGTAACCAGTTGCATCAGAATAGTTATAAGGTAAACCCGTTCCATATTGGTTTACAGGATCCTCTGCCAGAATTGTGGTAAGATGATTCAATTTACTCCAGTCAACTCCAATTTGGCGAGCTTCGTTTAGATGAACTTCAATTAGGCGAACTCTAATTTCTACCTGTTGTTGTTGAGAATCAATAGATTTTACTAACTCTTCAACTTCTCTGAAAGTATCTGTATTGCCGTAGATCATTAAAGCATTCTGACCTTCCAGAGCTGTAATTTTGGCAGTAGTATTTTGAAGAGCATCACTAACTTTCTTAGCGTCCAGATTGTTTAAATAAATTATATTGCTGCGCTCACCCATTTCAGCCATAATATCTTGTTTCTGGCCAACAAGGAAAGTATTATTACTAACTACTCGATAAGAGAGACCAGCAGCACTGGAAACCAAAGAAACAGCTGTTTCAATTGGTACATCTTTAATGTTGATAGTAACCCTCTTTTCTTCTTTCTCTGTAGTTCCTGCTTGATCTACAGCCAGAACAATATTGGTGTTGCTCAATCTCGAAAGAGCTTTAAATACTGATGAAAGGGTGGCATCATCAGCGTTAAAAGTAACTTTTGTATCCAATATGGGGTCTCTTCTTGGTTGTGCATTTAAGAACGATATGCATGCCAGAAAAGACAGCATAAGGATAATCGTATAACGACGTTTGCAATGTCTAATGTGTTTCATATTTACTCCCAGTATCATTTATATTAATTACCAATTCCCGCTTGTTCCGCTACCATAAGTTGTTGTTTCCTCAACTGGTTTAGCTGGACGAGGGGCGAGTTCAGTAGTAGTTATTATTCCATTATGACTGTAGCGGATGCTCTTATCTTGGATATCCAAAATACGGCGTCCTTCAACGATATCACCTACGCGTGCTTCATATAGCTTACCTTGATATTCAATATAGGCAATTTTATTGCCAAACTCATCGCGAGCGGTAGTAGCTAAGCGAAAAGTATTTTTCAGCATTTCTTGGTATTCTTTTTCCCGATCTATTTTGTCCTTAATGATATTTCCTTGTCGCAAGGGGTCTTTGTTAGAATTAAATACAAACATTTTACGATCTTGGATGGAATTTTCAATGGACTTTATTCTGCTTAGAAGAGTATCGGAAACAGATTCTTTTGTATGAACCGATTTATCTGGAATTGCTTCCCAGCTTCGATATAATCCAACCAGTTGAACTGCCATAGCAAATAGTGAGATCACGATTAGAGCTATTGTAAGGTCTTTAATAAATCTCAGTTGCATCTTATGCCTCCCTCTTCACTTTAAACACAGAAAATTCAAGGGTAACTCTGTAACGGTTGGGAGCATTGGCAGCAGTAACTTCTTTATCAGAAGCTTGAAGAGGACTAATATCCAGGGCGTGAATTTTCAGGATGTTATCCATCGATTCCAAATCTGAAATAAACTGCCCAATCTGAACATAGGTAGCTTCTAATTCCAGGTTAAAAGTAGTTTCTACTAAACCTGGGAAGGAGAATTTATTACTATCGGAGAGTTTGTTTATAGTAATTGTTCGTTGATCTGCCATTTGACCAATTTTGGTTTTGAATGCGTTGATTTCGTCAAAACTAAAACTAGCTTCCCTGGTTAATGAATTATCTATTATCAGGGCAAACTGACTGAGTTGTTGATCCATAATGCGGGCGCTGTTTAATTGTTCCTGAGCGGTTTTGATTTTCTGATCCAGTTCTTTAATCTTATTGCGATTGGTGGATACACTATTAATAGTAAACACAAAGAACAGTACTGTAATCAGCAATATGCACAGGACGAAGATCAAATACTTTTCTCTCATTTCACGCCTCCTTCAGCTACTTCCCTACTATAACATTCAATAACAAATTCGAGAATAGCTGTGTCCTTTACAACCTGTCTAGTAATAGATCCGGATTTAATTCGGGGGAAATCATTGCTGATTTCTTCATTAGCTTTCAAACGATCGATGAAAGATTGAATAAGATCTAACTCCCTAATATTCTTATTAACTTCAGTAATACCATTTAGAGTTAAGATTCCATTGGCATAAGAAAATTTACGAACTGCCAATTTTTCATCGATTGCATTACTTAAGGCAACCATTTTCTTTGCCCAGAATATTCTATTATTGAATGTTTCTGCAAGCTTATCGAGATCATTACTGGAAAGATAATCTTTACTGGTTTCATAGCTTGCCAGTTCTCTTTGTAGTTCATTCAAGTATTTTTGGCGGCTTTCAACTCTTGCCTTTGCCATACCATTAATATAAAACCAAGAGGCTAAAATAATAATAAGCCCAACGGCAAAGACAACTATTGAATTTATGAAGACCTTTTTCTCATGTTCTGCCTGCAGGCGCATTTCACCATATTTATTTAGGTTAATTTTGAAGTAAAACATATTTTCCATCAGAAAACTCCTTACCTATTCCAATCTCATTGCTAGGCCGATAGCCAAAGCAAGTTGTGGATCTTTTTTATCCTGGAATTTTTCAGGCATTTCCACATTGATAAAAGGCATAAAGATCTCTGTTGGAATAGCTACTTTCTCTTCGATAAATTCTTTTAAACCTTTCAGTTTGGCGGTTCCGCCCATAAGATATACCTTGCGGAAATCACTGTTTCCTGCTTCTTTTACATAGAAGCGTAAGGAGCGGCGGACTTCTTCAGCAATGGATTCTTCTGTTGATTTCTCAGTAATATCAAGCATACTAACAGTTTGTATGTTTTCCACAGCAGGGTTTTCGCCTAAACCGAATTCCAGTTTATGGTGTTCAGCTTCATTCCATTCCAGTTGACGTTTACGCATAATATCACGAGTAAAATTGTATCCGCCGTATGGAATATCACGAGCAAAGAATTTTGCTTCTGGACCCCAGATAACCATATTTGTTCGGTGAGCACCCAGATTTAGTAATACATAAACTCCATCTTCAACAAAAGTATTTAAGATAAAGCTATTGGCTATTGCTAAAGAATCGATATCTACAATATTAGGCGATAAACCAACAGTCATCAAAACATTGGTATGCTCGTTTAATAGATCTTTGGAGGTAGCAGCCAGCAGTATATTCATATTGTTGGTTTTCTCTTCCAAATTGATAACCTGGTAATCTAAAATCATATCTGATCCGCTGATAGGAATATGTTTTTTGGCTTCAAAAAACAGGGCAGATTCCAGTTCTTCATCAGGAAGGAAGATTGTTTTGATCTGTTTGATACTGGTGTTATCGCCTCCAATGGATGTAACCAGATGCTTAATATGCTTAGGATTTATCTTAAGCGTTTTCAGCATTTCGTTTAGCACGGGACCATAACGCTCTGGACCTAAGTCACTTGGAATATATTCCGTTCCAGTTGGAATCGTAGGACTTATTTCATAGTTTAAAAGCTTAAATCCTTCGTGCAGTTTCTTTAAGTGAACAATTTTAATACTGTGGGTTCCAATATCTATTCCCACAGTTTCTTTAAATCGAACTTGCTTTTTCTTCTTCATTCTTCCTCTTTATTTATCATATTATATCACATAGTATTCTATATTAAAGTGCGAGGTGGTTTCTTCAAATACCAGCTACCCTGTTCTAAGGGAAGACGTTCCCCCTGCTTTTTAAAATAAGGCCAGAAGGGTGGCTTCACTGTATACATCCGTGTATCATAGTTGTAGTTCTTTTTATAACCTACACCCGAGCCTGAAGCTCCAGGATAATGACGACTCTGTAAAGTAACACCAACAGCAGGATTTTGATATAGTTGAATATTAGTAGCTGTAGTGCCACAAGGTCCACCGCATAAATCTGTAGGCGGATTCCAAACACCACTGTTTGATGGGTATTCACTATCATTCATACTTCTATGAACAAAACCACGCCGGCGTTGATTTACTCCTCCCCAAATATTAATTGTTCCTCTTTCAAGGTAGGGACGAGCTTCCGGCCAAATAGGATTATACCAAGGAAAATCTAGCCAAGCAGGCCATGAATGTGCGGCTGATTGAGGCCAATAGTTTCGGTGAATATCAATCCAATCAAATACGATCATCCCTGCATCGGGATCATCAGTCGGAGGATTAAATTTCACGGCTGGAATTGAGCCATGAGGATGTTGATATTCAAAAGTAAATACACCATCTCCATATCGATCATTTACTCCTTTTCCAAGGGCAGCCATAGCGGCATAAATCCATATACCATTATCTAAATCTCCATCCGAACCCATGTTAGTATGAACTCGTAAGGAATCAGAAGGATCACGATAGGCATATTTTATAATAACTGATTGTTCCGAAACCAAGCCAAGCATATCTTTCTTATTCTGTAAAGGTGAAGCACCTAATGCTGTATCCGTATATGTTAAATCTCCAATAAGCCACATAGTATCAGCGGAAGCCCAAGTTTGGAAGCCTTTAAATGTTCCTTTTATCCAGAGTTTGCAATTTGCCCAATAAGCACCCCCATTATGGGCAGTCATACTGAAAGGAGTCCAGAGTGTATCTGTTGTCGGAAAGTAATTAACAGTAGTTGGGGGATCAGTATAAGGATAGCCCATTGGATAATTAGGATATAGTTCCTTGTGTTCTCTTCTTGTTGTAATCTGACCTTGCCAACCTGATACTTGTGTGTCATCTACCGTTACCATTAATATTCTGTCTTCACCGCTTGGCCCTATCTGGGATCCAAAAGCTCGAATTTCATTCATATTAGTTGGAAATTCATATTCATCATAATTTTCGATTAATCCTCCTTGAAAAACATTATCGCGAGGATAGCTTGGCGGAGAAGATATAACTACGCCAGAGGTGGTTACGATAGATAAAAAAGTAGGCCAACCATTATTATTTCCGCCACCCAATTGTTTTATCTGAATATCAGTATTACAATGAACAGGACCGTTGATCACATCATACCCATAGAAATACACATTTGTATCATTAGGTGAGAGCTCACTATCGGTAAAATACATAAATACAGGGCCTGTATCTTGCAATAAAGTTAATTCGCCATATTTACGAGTGAGGGATAAATCTCTTCTGCCATAATAAATATCGCTTGTTCCGGTTCTTCCTTCAACCAATGAACGAACTTGATAAAAGGTAATACTTGCTCCAGTTGGAGTGGCTTGTAATTCACCGCCAACTTCTACATAATCTGCATCAGTTTCCTTATAAATTTTATTTATAAGTGACTGCATAGAATAGAGTTTACGGTAATTACTTCCATTCATCTGAATTTTTCTGGTAGGAGTTCTTACTCCTCCAACAATATCAGGATCTCTTTTTGCTGCTACAGATAGATATGCTTGACCTCTATCTGCTTCTGTTCTCAAAAAGTGAACACTCTGAATGTCTTCCAATTCAGACATAGCAGCTACGCTATTGCGTAGGGCCAAACTGGACATAGTTAATCCACTCATAGCACCTATAACTGCCAAGAGCATTGCGATAGCAATATTGCCACTTTGACTTTTAAGGATGTTTTTCATAAATCAACCTCCTGAATTTCATGGAGATGGTCTATCCATATTTTTCATTGCCATAATAGTATGAAAATGGACTTTTCTATACTCATCTTTTCTAATTTTAACTTTGGCTTTAAGGTCTACATTAATAACGCACATTTTCTCATCCGGCTTATAGGCAAAAATGGCATTATTCGCATTTGCGTCACTAATTAAGAAGTCCTCAATTATCACTCTGTCCTTAAGGCCGGGTTCTGGAAATATGACCTTTGCAGAAGGGGAATCTGTTCCCCGATGTCTGTAATCCATTTTGATTACTCCATCGTGAAGATAATACCTTACAAAATCATTTGGATATTTATCTGAAATTGGAGGTTTTATTTCGACTCCGTGACTAACACCTGGAACGGAACTCATCCGAATAAGAGTAATTTCTTTTGCACTGGTTATTCCTTCAAATTCTATATCTGAAGAACGAGAACCGATGTGATGGCCATATTTCAGAACATTTAAAAAGGCTACCATATCTTTCTGTAAATCTACATAAGCATTCAGCTCTTGATATTTACGAAAAAAGACACCTATTCCCATAGAGGCTGTTACTATTAATATGGATGAGATCGTAATAACAGCTATGGTTTCAAATAATGTAAATCCCTTTTCATTGAATATGATATGTTTCATGGCTCGTCCTAATCGTAAAAATCTTCGCGCAAACGCACAAAATGTACTTTTTCTGTAACGGGATCAACCCAACGGATTTCTCCAATTACATATTGATAACCATATGTATGAGTCATATAGTTCTCAACTTCCCTTCCCACGGATATAGACATCATTCCAGTGACGGTCAATTCTTCTGTTTTGTCAATTTCTACAGGAACTTCAGTAAACGGTCGGAAAATATTTTCCTTCATATATAGGGTATATTGTTTTTCCAGCTCACCAGTTAGTAGCAAAGTAGCAACGCGCTGTCTATAATCCTGAGTGATCTTTTTTTCGGCAAACTCTATACCTATATATACAGTAAGGACCATCACCGCCAAAACAATGGCGACTACGAGAACTTCAGCCAAACTATACCCTCCCTGAGAACCAAGAACGCTAAAATTAAAGCTTCTTTCATTTGGCGAATTGTTCTCAGGTAGGGTATGAATATTTTTCTTCATTCCTAAAAACCTGCTCCTGTAGCAAATTGTTTAGGATTATCTGCAAATTGTTCCGCTATTGTTCTTTCTATCAGATTATTCATCACCAAGTTATACAAAGATTGATCCCTGGTTTGCATACCTTCTTTTGTACTTGCTTGAATAACAGAAGGTATCTGATAGGTCTTTTCTTCACGAATGAGATTTCGAACAGCTGCATTAGCTATCATAATCTCAACGGAAGGAACACGACCCTTTCCATCCTTTGTCGGCAAAAGGGTTTGAGCAATAACTGCTTCCAGTGATTCGGAAAGCATTGAACGAATCTGTTGTTGTTGCTCTTTAGGGAACATATCAATGATACGGTCAATCGATTTTGTACAACTTCCAGTATGCAAAGTTGCAAACACCAAGTGACCAGTTTCTGCAGCTGTCAACGCTAAGGACACTGTTTCCAGATCGCGCATTTCACCAACCAGAATAACATCAGGATCTTCACGCAGGGCACTACGCAAGGCAGCAGTAAAGCTCCAAGTATCATGACCAAGCTCACGTTGGTTGATTAAGCTATTTTTACTGCGATGTACAAATTCGATAGGGTCTTCAACTGTAATAATATGACAGTTACGACCTTCGTTTATGCTATCAATCATTGTAGCTAAAGTAGTAGATTTTCCGCTACCTGTAGGTCCTGTAACCAGGATCAGTCCTTTTTCTTTGGTAGTTAAATGTCTTAAAATATCTGGAAGGTGTAATTCCTCATAACTTTTAATTTCATTGGGGATTACACGAAAGGCACAAGATACACCATTTATCTGGTGAAATGCATTTACTCTGAATCGGACATCGTTACTCAGCTTAGTTGAGAAGTCAATCTCCAAATTCTTTTTAAATAGTGCCTGTTGAGATTCATTCATAACTCCGAAAACAAGGGTTTCTACTTCTTCCGGACTTAGAATAGGTAAATTTAGTTTTTTCATACGACCATTTACGCGCACCATAGGATGAGCGCCAGCAGCTATATGAAGGTCAGAAGCTCCAGCTTCTGCAGTAAAGCGTAATAATTCATGGATTGTCAAGTTACTATCCTCCTCGGGGTTAATCGGTTTCCATTCCTCCAGTTTCAGGATTGGTCCAAGTATCTATTCCGTAACCATGGAATTGGGCATCTGTAACATCATACCAAACTTGTTTTCCTTCACCACCGGCAAAATCTTGAGTAGAAGTTGCAATATATTTTTTAGGTGGGTTACCGACAACTTCAAATTTCCAATTTTTAACGGTGCTTTCACCGAGGTTGGCTTCTTTAAGGGCTTGTTCAACGCTAAAGCCATCTGTTGAACCATTAGTTTGCATATAGATATCATAAGTCTTACGAATGGTGTTTATTGCAGTTTGGGCTTCTGTACTACGAGATTTTTCTACATAACGAAGATAACGGGGAACGGCTAAGGCCGCCAGAATGGCTACAATAATAACCACCACTAAGATTTCGATTAGGGTAAAACCCTTTTGGTTTTTCAGTTTCCTGAGCATTTTTTTATCCTCCTACAGGAATGTTTTTTTACTTTTATATATATGCACAATGCGTGCCAAATCCCAATTAAAAATTTGAATAATTGAAAATAGGGAGAGTGTAAACAGCTATAGCACAAGAAAAAGCGTTGTTTGGTTATATAGTTGGGCGAATGTTGAAAACCGAGATAAGCAAATTATGGGCAACCTGAAAAAGTAAAAAAGAACCGCAGATATTTAAACTATAAATGCTTTTTCAAAATCGTATATACCTTATTGTATAAAACAACACTTGACTTCTTTTACTATCTTACAACTTTGTCTCACAGACAAAAATAATTTATTAAGGAGCATACGATGTCCCGATCTTTAAGTTTCTACCTTGGGTTGCTCTTACTGTGTATCAATATTACTTTTTTAGGAGCAGATAATACCCCTAAACCTGTTAGCAATGATAAGCGAATAAATGAAACGGATATTTTAGCGGAATTTGATGGCGGAGTAATAACCCGTAAAGATGTTGAAGCTAAGATTTCCAAACTTCCTGTTCAATACCAAGCGCGTTATAAAACAGTTGAAGGTCAGACGGAAGTTTTAAATGCTATGGCTATGGAAGAAGTTTTTTATAAAAAAGCTCAACAAATGGGACTGGAAAATGATCCTATTGTTTTGGAGCGAATAGCCAATATTGAAAAGCGTTTTTACATCCAGGAATATTATAAAAGGAATGTAAGTGATTTAGTAGTTATTACAGAAGACGATCTACAATCCTATTATAATCAAAATATGTCCCAATTTTATCTTAATCCCTATATTGAAATAGATTATCTTCAAGCTGCTGATGAGAATGAAGCAAAAAAAGCATTGGAAGAATTAAAAAAAGGTGTTACATTTGCTGAGGTCTCCGATAAATATAACCAAAATACTTATGCCAAGGGTTTGAAAGGTAGAATAAAAAACATTCGTTTAAATGGAAATATTCCAGGTATTGGCAACGATTACGAGTTAGAAAATCTTATTCGTACTTCTAAAGTAGATTCTCTATCTTTTATTGGACCAGTGAACACTTCTTACGGATGGCATATTTTCCGTACTGTTAATTGGGTAGACGGGCGTCAAAAAGATTTTTCTGAAGTAAAGCAAGAAATCGAACAGCGGCTTCGTCCTCTGAAAGAAAGAGAATTATTGGATTCTATCATAGAGAATTCTAAGATCAAGTATGCAGTTGTTATCGATAGCTCTTTAGTAAACACAATCACTCTTGATGCTAATAAACGGAATAATAATAACCCTATTCTGGATAATGTAGTTCTTAGTTCCAGTGATCCAGATTTACGATTCACCGTGAGGCAGTTATTACAAATTTACGATAAGCTATCACCTCAGGAACAACAATTCGTTATCAAGGGTGGTGGAATTAACCTGTTAATAAATCAAGAGCTCACTCAATATTTGATGTATCTGGAAGCTAAGGCAGCTGGCTATGATAAATATATTGCTGATAATGAAGATTACTTGCAAGCAAAACGTGCCTATATCTTACGCAGAGCTTATGAAAAACTTATTACCGAGAATATTGAAATCAGCGATGAAGAAATTGCTCAACGCTATGAACGGGATAGAGAACAGTTTTCCTCTCCCGAATATCGCACTATTGAAGTCCTCTTCTTTAAAGATAAAAAAACAGCTGAAAAAGCACTGAAAAAATACAGCAAAGCCTATAAGAAAAATAACGAAAAAGCAATGCAAGATGTAATTAAGAAATATTCAATCAAACCGAATAACGCTATTATGGATTATCAATATAGAAATGGAATCATAACTGGTCTGGGCGATGATGCAAAATTTTCTAATATGATTTGGGATAATCCCGTTGGATATTTGAGCCCCGTTTTTACTACTGCAAAAGGGGATATTGTTTTCTTCAGGACAATTAAAGAAACTCCCAAAGTTTATAAGAGTAAATTGGAAGTAGAACCTCGCATCTATGGAATGCTGAAAGCCGAAAAAGAAAAAGCAAAGCAAGCAGAAGTTACTGAAAACCTCTATGTGGAATTTAATATGAAAAAATATCCTGAACGTATCACTCTTACTATGACAGCCGAAGAACTTTTTACCCAAGCAGATAATGCTGCTAGACAACGAAACTATAGAGACGCTATTGTTTATTACGACCAAATTATTAATCACTATAAAAATAATGTTGATGACTATAAAGCATCTTTTATGAAAGCATTCCTGGTTGCTGAAGAAATGAAACAAACAGATCTGGCTTTACAACTTTTCCGTGAATTCTTGCAAAAATATCCTACAGGCGATCTAAATGAATCTGCTCAATTTATGATTGATTCCTTGGAAGGAAAAATTCCGGAACACTTTGAACCTGTGGAAGATTAATAATAAATGTACATAAAACGCTGGCTTTAAAATTCTAAGCTGGCGAGAATAAAATAAGCAGCTATATATATAAGGAAGAATGGAATACCGTCATTCTTCCTTTTTCTATTCAACAATCCTAATAATGCTGCCCACAGCCCTAAACATAAATATAGTCTATAAATCGCTATTCCTTCTTTATTACTTGCGCTGTAGTTGTAGTGCTGATGTTGGGAATTTTGCCCAGTATCAGCACGGCAGCCCTACCGTAGATACTAAGGAAGAGATAAGCTGGAATTATAAGTAAAAGAATGATTGCAGAAATAACTAACAGATGGTAATCAGGATCCAATAACAGTTTTTACAGCTTCTTTTTTTAAGCGCCCCAGTTGGCCATTAGGTAAATGAACCAGATAATGGTTATTTTCGCTTTGCACTATTTTAACGATCAATCCCGAATGGACTGTTTGGATAACATTATTACTTGTGGGGGAGAGAAGGTTAGTTTGATTTAAAATCACAACAGCATTAGGATTATGTTTTTGGTGGTGCAGTTTTATTCCCAGAGTTATTGAAGAAGCTATGCAGATAATTAAACACAGAGCTAAAACTAAGATTGGCAGAGCTCTTTCCTTTTCTGGATCATAAAAAAGCAGCCAACATAGGGCTAAGGCAGATAGAAACAGAAAGATAAGAACAAAGATAGCAAGCCTGTTAACGGAAAAAAAATCCAGAACTTTATAAAGAACCTGCACCAAAAAAAGGTGTTCAGGATATAAATCTGCATCTGGACTATAGCGGATGGATAGGTTTAAGTTGTTTTTTGCCTGAGAATGGGCAGAATTGATGTTCAATGCTTTTAAGAAGTATAAATTAGCCATTCCGATATCTCCCCTGGCAAAGAAATCTACTCCCAGATTATAAAAGAGATCAGCATTCTTTTTTTGTTCTGCGTCTCGGATTGCTTTATCCAGGGAATCCGGTAATTGAGTAAGCTCGCCGGAATTTATATATTGTGATGTTTTTAATGAATCTGTTTGAGCAAAGAGAGCTTCTCCTAAAATAAAGCAGAAGATACATAAGAAAATTAAACGCCACTTCATTTTGTGCTCCTGTTATGTTTATTTTTACCCAAACGAGTAAAGCCGTTAAATATCTTACGGATGCGGTTTAGATCTTCGTCCAAATTTACGGCTCTTTCCGATTCTGGCATAAATCTGGCTGCTTGGCTATGGTTTAAAAATAGTTGTATTTCTTCCAGGAGCCAATCTGGGATATTTTCTTGGCTAAGCGCCTGCAATTTCTCTTTTGTGGATAGACGGTTGGAGAGCTTATATTTGGAAGCAAGATATTCAAACAGAGCTTTTTCTGCTAAAGGATAGAATTCCAGCGACAAATTTTTGGCAGCTAAAGTGGCTGGTTTCAAATAACGAAGCAAAACTTTTTCAGCTTTCAAAGAAGCATAGCGTTCTGGATTATCTCTTTTCATTTTACTATCCAGAGCAAAAAATGCAACAAATAATGAAAAAGCAAAGATAAGTAACACCAAAATCCAATACCAGGGCTGTTGGACATAAGGAACATAAGGTGGAAAATGCTTTTTCACTACTTTGGGCAGCATCGCTTTGGGTGTTTTAGATTGTCTTAAACGGTTAAAGTAACTTAATACATTTGCCGAAGAAACCTTTATCATTTCTTTTGGGCTGCGGTAGGTTTTGTAGCTACCGCTATAGTTATCAAACCAAGTAAAACTAAGTTCTGGAAGTTCATAACTTCCTTTATCCTGAGGAATTAGGGTATAATAATAGGTACGCTCTCCTTCAATTCCTGCCTTGAGATTGTCTATAACCATTGGAGTAGATACCTGAAATCCTTTCCCAGAAGCAAATTCAGGAGCAGAGAATTGATTGAAATTACCTCTGCCCTTAATTTTTAGGGTGAAAGTGATAGTTTCCCCCAAAGAAAGCTCTTTACGGGAAAGAGAATAGCTAATTTTAAAATCTCCTACTGCTCCCCCAAAAGAAGCTGGAACATTGTTTTTGGGCAAGGGCAGAACATTTATAATACCCCCTTCACTGCGTAGGGTTTTATTGGAATAACTGAAACGGTATAAACGAGCATAACCTTCTAAAATAGGAGCTTGCAACCTTCCTTCTTTATTGGGAATAATTGCCAATCTTTTAATTAGAGCCCGCTTATACTGCTTTCCGTTCAAATTTACATTCTCATAATTCAAAACAGAGGGTTGCTCATAAGTGCTTTTTCCATAGCCATCGGAATCAATCTCATTTTCCAAATTGAATGAGCGAACCATTTCATCCGTATAGAGATAGTAAGAAACAATAGTGGGAAAACCACGATAAATTGTTTGTTCTTGTGGAATTGCTAAAAGAAAAGAATCTCCTATCCACTGTTCTCTATCATCCCAAGAATCTGGTTCATCAAAACCGAAAGCTCCAAAATTGGGATATGAAGGTGCACTTTGACTTGGTGCTTTTGATGTTCCCTTAACTACTTCAATATTGATTTCTCGAGTAGAATAAAAGCGTCCATTCACTTTCACTTGAAAAGAAGGAATAGTGGTTTTTCCAGTTTTTAAGGGAAAATAAAAAAAACGAAAGGTTTCTGAAAACTCGGAAACCAGCTTTGTTCCTTCAAAAACTACAGAACTACTGGAGCCACTTGTCATATTGCGAAAACTAAATAGAGGAATAGAAGGAGGAGTTGGTTCAACAACTTTAATTCTATCGCTGTCTGTAATCTTTAAGGTTACTTCCAGTTGATCATTTGTACTGATCACATATTTATTTACTGATAAATCTATCTTCAAAGCAGATAGCATAAGCGGGAAAAGCATAATCAACAATATATTTTTTTTCATTTCACCACCATTTATCGGTTTTGAAACTTTGTTTGGGCTTTTGCTGCTGACGGTCTGTGCTTTCTTTATTATCCAATCCTTTTAGAATATTAAGGATATCTTCATCTTTATGCTTATCTTCATTCTGTTGCATCAATGGCTGAGGATTTGGCTGTTTTTGTAATTTGCGTAAAGTCAATTCATAATTTGCCTGTAGATCATCATCATTAGGATTCAAAAGTAAAGCTTCCTTATAGTCCTTTAGTGCTTTTTGATAATCCTTTTGTAGATAGGCAATATTGCCTCTATCGTAGAGAATATCTTTTTTATCCTGGGCATTGTTCAAAGCTATGGATATGGCAGAATCGGCTTCGGCAAAACGGTTTTGCTTATATAAACTCTTGGCTAAATTGGCATAAGCTGCAGCGTCATTATTTGTAGTGTTTTTACGGAACAGGTTTTCTGCTTTGTTATATTTTTTGGCTTGGTAAAAAGAATCAGCAAAGCTCTGCCGAATCACTTTTGGCCTTAATAGTAATTCCAGAATAAGCATCAAAATTATAATTACTATCACTAATAAAATTATCCGCTTTGCTTTAATGCTCATCACTATGCTCCGCAGCCATCAAACCCCTTTTTCTTTTTCTGGGATCAAGGAGGGATTCTATAATAAGTAAAAGCAAAGCCAAAATGCCAAAAAGGTAATATTGCTCTTTCAATATAGTAACTTTCTTTCCTCGGCGGGTGCTTTCGCTCTCATATATTCTTTTTAATATCAGCTGGATTTCTTCTCCTCCAGGAGTTACCCGAAAATACTCTCCATTCGTAAGTTCAGCAATCTCCTGAAGGGTTGTCTCATCCAGAAAAGTTTTTACCTCTTCTCCCGTTTCGGGATGACGGATTATTGTTCCTTTCGGACTTCCCACTCCCATAGTGTAAACTCTAATTCCTTTGGCCTTAAGTTCTTTGGCTTTACGGAGCACAGAATTTTCAAGATCTTCTCCATCCGAAATTAAGATTAAAGTATTAGCTTTAGAATCTGTCGGAAATGCCTCTGCAGCCAAAGCAAGAGCTTTTCCGATATTGGTTCCTGGAATTTCTACACTATTACTGTTCAAACCGTTTAAAACAATTCTTACTGCTTCGTAATCATCAGTTAAGGGACATTGTAAAGTAGCTGTTCCCGCAAAAGCAATAATGCCAATTCGGTCTGTTTTTACCTGATCTAAAAAACTACCAATCTGTAAAATAGCACGCAACAATCTACTGGGCATCATATCTGTGGCATCCATACTTTTAGAAACATCTATAGCAAATATAATGTCCATTCCGCTACTTTGCAAATCCTTTTTTTCATAATCCCATTGTGGTCTGGTGAGAGCTATGATTATACATCCCAAAGCAAGAATGCAGATAAATAATTTAAAACCTATCCAGAAAGGTGATTGAGAATGATAATAATGCTCTTTTAAATGCAGCTCTGCGTACTTTTGAAAGCGACGCCGTAATCTGTTTTCCCTTCTGAAAAGTAAAATAAGAAAGATAAGGCAAAATGCCAAAAGTGCTAAATAATATGGATTTGCAATATTCATAGCTGGTCTGGTAAAATAGGTAAGATAACCGTTTTCAGTAACAGTTCAATAGCCAGAAAGATGAAAGCAAGCCATAAAAAAGGCATAAACTGCTCACTGTAGTTATATCTGAATTGGGTGGTGAATTGGGTTTTTTCCAAGCGGTCTATTTTATTCATAATATCCGCTAGACTTTTAGCATCAGTTGCTAAAGTTGCTTTTCCAGTTCCTGTTGTTGTTGCTATTTTATTCAGGGTCTCCATATCCAAATCTATTAGTGTATTAATATAGCGAGTTCCAAAAACAGGATCAGAATAGGGGAAAGGAACTAATCCTTTACTTCCAACTCCTATGGGATAAACTTTTATGCCAAGTTCCTTAGCCATTTCCGCTGCAGTTAAAGGGTCTATTTCTCCAGTGTTATTAACACCATCTGTAATAAGAATGATCACTCTACTTTTGGCTGTGCTATTTTTTAAACGGGCAACTGCTTTTGCCAAACCCATTCCTAAGGCAGTTGCAGAAGCTTCTTCATTAACTTTTAGCTTTTCTAAAGAATTTAACATAGCAATATGATCAAAAGTAAGAGGAACCTGAGTTAATGCATATTCGGAAAAAGCTACTAAGCCAAATCTGTCGTTGGGACGCTTTTTTACAAAGTCCTTAGCTACACTAACTGCAGCACTTAATCTATTTTGAGGGGCAAAATCCATAGCTAACATAGAACCACTGATATCAATTGCCATTATAATATCCACACCCTTATTACTTAAATCTCGGGAACGAGTTCCCCAACGCGGTTCAGCTATAGCGATACAAAGAAAAAATATTATTAAGGCACGTAAAACCGGGAAAAGGTAACGATAAAGATATTGGTTGTGAGATAAAAATCGCAACTGCTTTACTCTGGAATGAGGTAGATAATTCCTTCTTCTATTGTTGAACTTTAACTCCCATACTAAATATAAAGGAATAATCAACAAAAGCAACAACAACCAGGGATGGCCAAATTTAATCAATTCTTTGCCTCTATTGTGTTACCAATAAAACTAATCAAATAGTCCTTCAGCCATAAAGTGTAATTCTCAATCTCTTGTAGCGAGGGTTGGCGTTTGGCAAATTTAACCATATCACAATAGTTTATAAATGCTCTAATTTCCCGATAATTCGGAATATTGCGTTTGTTTAGATAAGTGATGATTTCGTTACCTGTCATTTCCAAGGCGGGAAAATGATAGGTCTCTTCTAAAAAGCCACGCAAAATATTGGATAACCGAAAATGATATAAAACCACCTCTCCTTTGGCAAGTAAATCTTCTTTAATAAGCTCATCTAACGCTTGTATAGATTTTTTCCAAGCAGGTAAAATAGCTTGTTTAGTTTCTGGCTGCGTTATATACTCTCGCTTAGGTTTTTTAGGACGCTTCAACCAAAGATAAATTGCTAAAGCTATTGCGATTAATAATAAAATCAGATACACCCATATTCCTAATTGTAAAGGATACTTTTGCAAAGGTTTAATATCCCTTAAAAGAGTATCCCCTTCGGCTAAAACTGAAAGAACATACACTCTAAAACCATCAGTGTAAACAGGAGTTACAGAGCTGTCAACTGGATTTACTGCTATGCGTGGAAAAGATAATGCCCCTATTTTTAGAGGTGCTATTTTAATTTGCCAGCTGCGGGTATTCCTTTCATCCTGTCTGCTTTCCAATATAGCAAAATCCTCTAAAGTATCAGGGATAGAAACACTATGTATTGGGTAATCGGCAGTTATTTTTAAGAGGAAAGGAGTTCCAACTTTTAAGCTGTCTGCTCCTTGAAGTTCTTGATGGAATGCCCAAATTATCAAAGGGAAAAAGATAAGGGAGAAAGCCAAAACGCTGGATTTTTTCATCGTCTTTTTCCTCTTAGAGCAAAGAATTTTCGTAATGAACTTACATAAGAATCTGAAGTTTTGATCATTAGATAATCACAATTACATTCGCGGAAAAATTCCTGCAACTCTTTCTGTTCATTATTTATTACTTCTTGATAGGCCTTACGCAATTTGGGATCGGAACTATTTATCCAAATTTCTTCTCCGGTTTCGGGATCCTTCAAGGATAAAATGCCTGCAGGGGGAAGTTCCAGTTCGCTATCATCTACAACCTGTAAAGCAACAACTTCATTTTTAGCAGCCAGGATTTTTAAGGAGCGTTCATATCCAGAATCGATCCAATCTGATAAAATAAAAATAATACAGCGTTTTTTCAACATTTTATAGGCATATTCACAAGCTGCTTGCAGGGATGTCTTTTTCCCCTTTGGCTCGTAATAGAGAACTTCGCGAAGAATTTCCAAAGCATTATTTCTTCCTTTTCGAGGAGGCAAAAAACGCTCTACTTGGTCAGAAAAAAGGATCAGGCCAGCTAAATCCTGATTGGCCACTGCAGAAAAAGATAAAGCTGCCACTAATTCAGCAATGCGTTCTCTTTTTATCATACTACGGGTGCCAAATTCTTGTGAACTACTTACATCAACCAAGAAAACTACTCTCAATTCTCGGGTCTCACGGTATTTCTTTATGTAAAGCTGACCCAAACGCGCTGAAACATTCCAGTCAATATCTCTGTAATTATCTCCGGGCTGATATTCCCGCACTTCCGAAAATTCCAAACCCTGTCCTTTAAACCGACTGTGATATTCTCCACGAAACATTTCGGCAACGGGATTTCGCGTCCGAATTTCTATCCTGCGAATTTTTTTTAGGATATCGGAAACACTTTGGGTAAACATAAGCAGAGATATATCTTTAAGGGACTTCTATTTCATCCAAAATTCGATTAATTATATCTTCGGTAGTAATTTCTTCAGCTTCTGCTTCATAAGAAAGAATTATCCGATGCCTTAAAACATCTCTGGCAATTGCTTTGATGTCATCTGGAATAACATAAGCCCTACCAGATATATAAGCATTGGCTTTTGCTGCTCTTGCCAGATAAATTGTAGCGCGGGGTGAAGCCCCAAATTCAATTAATCCCTTTAAATCGTTTAAGCGAGGATAACGTTCTGGATGACGAGTAGAATTAATCAAGTGTAAAATATAATCCTTCAGCTTTTCTTCCATATATACCATATACATCACTTCGCGCATACTTTCTATATCAGCTGGACTTAATACTTTTTTCAGAGGAATTGGTTGTTCATTTACCATCCTTTCCAAAATTATTCGTTCTTCATCGTAAGAAGGATATTTGATCTTCAGTTTCATAAAAAATCTATCTACTTGAGCTTCTGGAAGAGGATAAGTTCCTTCCTGTTCAATTGGATTCTGAGTGGCCATCACAAAAAACGGTTTAGGCAGTATAAAAGTGTTATCTCCTAAAGTAACTTGCCTTTCCTGCATTGCTTCTAAAAGTGCAGATTGTACTTTGGAAGGAGCACGATTGATTTCATCAGCCAAGATAAAATTGGCAAAGACGGGACCCTTCTTCACACTGAAATCGCCACTTTTGGGATTGTAAATCATTGTGCCTGTTATATCTGCAGGTAACAAATCAGGTGTAAACTGAATCCTGGAATAAGAGGCATCAAAAACTGAAGCTAAGGAAGATATTATCAGGGTCTTGGCTAAGCCAGGCACACCCTCAATAAGAATATGACCATTGGCAAGAATTCCAATCAGCAGACGGTCTATAATTTCTTGCTGACCAACTATCACTCGGGCAATTTCCAAGCGGACATTTTCAAGGGCTACTGAACTCTGTTCTACTTTGTTCTGAATTGCCTCAATTAACATAAATCCCCCATATTTTATTCACTTACTTTAAGTAAAAAATCGGGAATCTGACCAAACCAAGATTCCCGAAAAATGTTCTTCTATTTTATTGAGTCTAGGAGTAAAAAACCCAAACAGAACGGATTATTGTTAAATTACTTTACGAACTTTATTTGCTTTCAGACAAGAACTACAAACACTTATTCGTTTGGTCCCTTTTTCATCTTCAACACGAACTTTATGCAGATTAGGATAAAATCTGCGCTTAGTGGCATTTAATGCATGGCTGCGATAATTGCCTACCTGAGCTGTTTTTCCACATATATCACAAACTTTAGACATAATTCACTTCCCAATTTGTTTTCTTTTAAACCACAAAAATTATTACTCCATTTTTGACAAGCAATTATTTAGCACTCTGTGGAATACGAATGTCAAAACGGCTGCCATGTGGCTCTATAGGAATATATTCTAAACGACCCTTATGCTCCTGAACCAACTTCTTGCAAATTGCCAATCCTAAACCGGTACCATAATTTTTCCCATCGGATACAAATGGCTGAAAAAGGTCTTCCTGCACTTTTTGTGGTATACCTGGACCATTATCTATAACCGATATTTGTAACCACCCAGAAGAAATACTACTCAAAATCTTAATTTCACCTTCAACAGGCATTGCTTCAATAGCATTTTTAATAAGATTAATTAGCACTCTACGGATTTTTCCTTCATCAAAATGAACATAATTCGGAACTCTGTTTTCTACAATAAAATCTATTTTTCGCTCTTTAAGATTGGGAAAATACATTTCCTGAAGTTCCCGGAAAAAGACATCTAAATCTACTTGTTGAATCAGTGGAGGAGTTTCTGTTCCTTTAGCAAAATCCAATATTTCGTGAACTAATTGATCAATCAGCTTGGTTTGTTTAATAATATTCTCCGTAAATTCTCTACCCTCTGGAAAAACATTCTCCAAAACCTGCGCAGTTAAAACTATAACCGTTAAGGGAGTTTTGATGTCATGAATGATTTTACTTGCGGCTAAACCAATAGCCATTAAGCGATTCTTCTTGATCATTTCATCCACGAGTTCTACAAAACGTTCATTCGTACTGCGCAACCTCCCTGAAATTGTCCTCACCAGATTCAACATAATTAATGGATAAGCAAAGATCATATTATGAAAAGCTTCTCGTGGGATGATCATCAATTCTACATCTTCTAAAGCTACTACACTTGCAGAGCGGGGGCTATCTTCAATAATGCCCATTTCGCCAAAAAAATCGCCAGCTTGTAAAATAGAAAGCTGTGCAAAAGGGGTTTCGGGATTATGTAAACCTTTATTTATTTCTACCTTCCCTTTACAGATGAAAAAAAGGTTATCGCCCCAAGAGTGTTCGGTAATAATTGCTTCACCTTTTTTAAATTGTATTCTTTCTAAATCTTTAGTAAGCTCTTGCAATACATCTTCAGAAAGACCGCTAAAAAAACCCATATTACTACACTTCGTGTTTTTTTGCATTTTTACCTCACATCTGCTATAGTTGTTAAATTACTTCCTAATTATAACCACAATTGTTTTACATCTTAATAAAAAGGACTAACGCTTAGACAAAGAAAGAAATCAGTTCCACCCAGAAAATAAACTTCTTTCGGCAGGGATTTATCTATGGTCTGTTCCATATCCCAATCTGTATCGTAATAAGCATTACCTGCAAGCCAAGAATTAACTTTGTCCTTCATAAACCATCTACCTTCAACTTTGGGCGATTGCCTAACTCCCAAAGCCAAAGCTAAAAACCAATTATTATATATTCTAACTCCTAAACGAGCTGATGCTTCAGCGGAAAAATGTAGATAGGGCTCTGGCTGATTAATTTTCGTTACCCGATATGTATAATTGGCTGCATCATATTCACACTCAATTGATTCCACAAATAAGTGTTCCACCCCTAAGGCAGTAATTTTATCAGCATAGGGAGCATCATAAGTAGCTGCTGTCTTTATTCCTGCATTTAGATATGCATTATAATTCAGCAAGGGATAGGTGTAACTCCCAGATAACGATAAGACATCCATAAAATATGAGTTTTTTAGGTCACCATTAAAAGAACCTTGAATTGCAGCAACATT
>Ga0265297_10000970_pt1 | contig 74061 bp, 54 predicted proteins | sample Munlanlwell13791_FD_192502 | JGI IMG/M metagenome (GOLD analysis project Ga0265297, IMG submission 192502) | Leachate microbial communities from a municipal landfill in Southern Ontario, Canada - Leachate well 137-91 | ecosystem: Engineered > Solid waste > Landfill > Unclassified | place...
ACAATTCCTTTTCCACTTGCTCAATATTCATATTCTTCAAAGCAGCAATCCGTTCTTCTACGGGCGGATGAGTCATAAACAATTTACTAAACCAGTTAGTTGCTCTATTCCCCCTAAGTGGAGACTCTATATATAAATGAGCAGTAGCAGTATTAACATCTCGCATTTCATTAGGATCCACTGCAATTTTTTGGAGTGCGTTTGCAAGTCCTTCAGGATACCTAGTTATAAGAGCACCAGAAGCATCTGCTAAAAATTCCCGCTTGCGAGAAATAGATAATTGAATAATGGTAGCAGCAATAGGTGCAAGGACAATCGCAATCAAGCCTAACGCAAGCATTAAAGGATTTCTATCTTTACTGTCGCTATTTCTTCCTCCCCAGAACATACTGCGCAATATAAAATCTGAAGCAATAGAAATTAATCCAGCCATAACAACCACTACTGTCTGTAAAAGCATATCCTTATTTCTAATATGTGATAATTCATGGGCTAACACTCCTTCTAATTCAGACCTTTCCAATCTTTGGAGCAATCCTCTTGTAACTGCAATTACGGCATGCTTTTCATCTCTTCCTGTTGCAAAAGCATTTGGCTGAGTTTCATCTATTATATATATTTTTGGTATCGGCAAACCCACTGTTATGCATAAATTTTCTACTACTCGATATAACTCAGGATTATCCTTCATCGAAATTTCCTCAGCATTAGACATTGATAAAACTAATTTATCAGAAAACCAATAAGAACCGACACTAGATAAAATACTAATAACAACAGCGATATAAAGAATTGCTGAATCGTTATAAATATAAGAAAAAACCCATCCAAATAAGATGATTAACAAGAAAAACCCGGTCATTAAAAACCAAGTTTTCCAAATATTGCTTTGTTGCTCCGAATAAAGAGTAGCCATATTATTAAATGCCAAGCCTCAAAATCCTAATTTTTAACAAGTTGGATTAAAAAACAGATTCCTGCTTTCGTCCTTTATGGACAGAAGCAAGAACGACAAAATAATTATTTAATTAAGAAACATATCTTCGCCCCTTGATAAGCATTCCTTTTCTTCTTTGATCCCTTAAAGAGAGCTTCTTGCTAAATTTTTTTCGTAAATCGTTTCTCTGCCTCATTATCACTTTTTTTACATTCTTCATTTTCTTTTGTCTTAAAATTAATCAATTACAGTTCTATACTTTAACAGATTTTACCAAAAAGTCAAAATGCGTCTTTGCGGATAAAAAACTCGCCCAAAAGACGAGTTTTACTATTAAAATTTTACTTGAGGAACAGCTTTTTCTCCTTCTTCAATTTCAAAGAATTTTTCTTTTGCAAACCCAAACATCGAAGCAACAATATTAGAAGGAACAACCTCTATTTTATTATTAAACTCTAAAACATTTCCGTTATAAAATCTTCTAGCAGCTTGAATTTTATTTTCTGTATCGCTTAATTCTGCTTGTAACTCCGAAAAATTTTGAGAAGCTTTTAGCTCTGGGTAACTTTCAGCTACAGCAAATAATGTTTTTAATGTTCCAGACAAAGCATTTTCAGCCTTAGCTTTATCTTCAGGCCCCGAAGCAGCCATAGCCATATTTCTAGCTTGAGTAACTTTTTCAAAAGTTCCACTTTCGTGAGTGGCATAACCTTTTACAGTCTCAATTAAATTAGGAATAAGATCGTATCTTCTTTTTAATTGGACATCTATATCAGACCAAGCTTCTTTCACTCTATTTTTTAAAACAACTAAACCATTGTAAACAGCAATAAACCAAATAATACAAACTGCTAAAACGGCTATCAAAACTATAAATAATACTTCCATATTTTTTTAATTATTTGTTAATTACAAAATTATTTTTTCACTTTTCCCACTTTTTTTCTTCCTTCTTTAGTTTTAATTAAAGATTTCTTCGGTTTTTTGATATTTTTTTTCTTCCTAAAAGAAGCTACAAAATCATTAATATCATTTTCAGTCCAGCATTCTTCTTGTTCTTCTAATACTTTTTTACTTTCCATCTTTTTTTGCTCTTTGTCAACATCAAAATGCCACTCTTTAAATCTTTTAAAAGGAAACTTCCCCATCCATTTCTGTAAAAACTCTACATTCTTATAATAAGCCTCTTTTGCATAAACTATTTTTTCATCTATCTTATCAAGTTCGCTCTTAATAGCCTTAAACTTTGAAGACGAAATAAGTTTTGGATATTTTTTAGCCATCTTCAGTGCCAAAGCTAAAACATCATTTACCTCTTTCGTAATAATTTCACTAATTTCTGATAAAGAAGCTGTATTTACTTTTTTAACAATTCCGCTAAAAACCTCATTCAAATTATTTTTTTTAACATATTTGCTTACCTCTCCTATTAATTCCGCTATCAAATCAAGACGTCTTCTAAGCTGCAAATCAAATTCGTTTAATGCCTGTTTGGTTTGTTTTGATACTCTATAAGCAGTATACCAAGCATTAAAAATAATCAAAAAAAATGTTAAAAAAATAAAAAAAAGAATAAGAGTCTGCATATTTTTAATAAATATTTTAATTAATTTGAATGTTGAATTAATTATAGCAAGGAAATGTTAGAGATACAAATAAAATTAAAAGCGGGCTTTCGCCCGCCATCATATTTCCTTTCTTTTTTTCTTTACGTGTGTAGAAAATAAAATTTGAAAGTTTTATCTTTGTTCTACTAATATCCCATAGGTGGCATTCCACCTCCTTCATGTCCTCCGCAATTACAATCTTTTTTTTCTGGCTTTTCAACTACTAAACATTCTGTGGTAAGCAACATAGCAGCGGCAGAAACAGCATTCTGGAGACAAGCCCTCGTTACTTTTGCTGGATCAAAAATTCCTGCTACCATAAAATCTTCATACTTATCTTCTGCAGCATTATATCCATGATTTTCTGGTAATTTTTTAACTTCATTAGCAATCACTGCCCCATCTTTCCCCGCATTATCAGCAATTTTACGGATAGGATCTTCTAAGGCGCGTTTTAAAATTTCAAATCCAACTTTTTCTTCTCCTTTTATCTTTGAATCTTCTAATACTTTTTGGCAAGAAAGCAATGCTACTCCGCCTCCAGCAACAACTCCCTCTTCAATAGCTGCCCGAGTTGCAGATAAAGCATCTTCTATTTTATGCTTTTTAGCTTTTTGCTCTATTTCGGTAGCAGCCCCTATTTTTAAAACAGCTACTCCGCCAGCAAGCTTGGCTAGCCTCTCCTGCAGTTTTTCTTTATCGAAATCTGATTCTACATTTCCAATCTGGGCTTTTATTTGAGCAATCCTTGTATCTATTGCTTTTTTTTCTCCTTTTCCTTCTACTATAGTAGTATTTTCTTTTGTTGCAACAATTTTTCTAGCTCGGCCAAGTTTCTCTAGAGTAGTATCTTCCAGTTTTTGGCCAATCTCTTCAGAAATTACTTCCCCTCCCGTAACAATAGCAATATCTTGAAGCATTTCTTTTTTTCTATCTCCATATCCTGGAGCTTTTACCGCAAGTACGTTAAATGTTCCCTTTAATTTATTAACAATCAAAGTTGTTAATGCTTCGCCATCTAAATCTTCAGCAATAATTAAAATATTTCTTTGTCCTGCTTGAAGAACTTTTTCTAAAATAGGAACGATTTCTTGAACAGAAGATATTTTCTTGTCTGTAATCAAAATATATGGATCATCTAATACCGCTTCCATTCTTTCGATATCGCTTACCATATAAGGAGAAATATATCCTTGATTGAATTGTAAGCCCTTTACAATATCCTTTTCGATTCCTAACGCTTTTGATTCTTCAATAGTAATCACGCCATCTTTTCCAACTTCAACAATAGTTTTTGCAATTAAATTTCCTAACTCCTTATCTTCAGCAGAAATGGTGGCAACACGAGCATAATCTTGCTCTGTAGAAATAGGCTTGGACATTTTTTTAATCGCTTCGACAACAAGATCGCACCCCTTCTCCATTCCTCTCTTGATAGCCAAAGGATTCGCTCCTGAAGTTACATTTTTTAAGCCTTCACGAATTAAGGATTGGGCAAGTAAGGTAGCAGTTGTAGTTCCATCTCCAGCAACATCATTAGCTTTTTCTGCTACTTGCTTAATAATGCTAGCTCCTATATTCTCTGCTTTATCTTCCAAATCAATCTCTTTTGCAATAGAAAATCCGTCGTTGGTAATAGTTGGAGAACCATAATTTTCTCCTAAAACAACATTTCTTCCTTTCGGTCCCAAAGTAATAGTTACAGCATTTGCTAGTTTGTCTACTCCTGATTTTAATTTAGCTCTCGCATCTTCTCCATAATAAATATCTTTAGACATTTTTTTATTTACTTAACCTTAATAATTAATCAATGATAGCTAACACGTCTTCTTGGCGTATGATCAAATATTCCTTATTTTCAATTTTCACTTCATGATGCCCAAATTTTCCAAAAATAATCTTATCTCCTTTTTTTAATTCCATAGGAATAATTTTTCCAGCAGATGTCATCTTTCCTGGACCAACTTCAATTACTATTCCATGGTTTGGTTTATTTCTTTCGGAATTTTGAGGCAAAAGAATTCCACTCTTTGTTTTTTCTTCCTCTTTTAGCGACTCCACAATAATATTGTCTGACAATGGTTTTAGTTTCATATTTTAATTTCTTATTTTTATTATTTCAAAATCCTTGTTTTAGCAGTTTAAAAGCAGGACTGCTAATATCTTCTATTTTATTCTTTTCTAAATAAAAGTCAAGTAACAAAAAAGCGGAAGTATTCCGCTTTTTTGGTCTGCCATACATCTATTTATCGACAGCTTTATTAAACTTTGGAAGAGTAAAGAAAAATGTCGTTCCCTCTCCTACTTCTGACTGGAACCAAATTTTCCCCTTATGGGACTCCACAATGTTTTTTACTGTATACAAACCAAGTCCAGAACCTTCTGTTTCTAATTTTATCACATTTTCTCCTCGAAAAAATTTAGTGAAAATCCTATCTTGCTGGTCTTTTGGAATTCCGACTCCAGTGTCCTTTATTTTAATCAGAAGGTCATCTTTCATATCCTCAATAGAAATAATAATCTCTCCTCCTGATGGGGTATATTTTATAGAATTTTCAATCAAATTTTGAACGACTATTCCCATTTTTTCTTTATCCGCAAAAACAGGAGATAATAAATTCGGCGAAAAATCTAAAATTAATCTTAAATTTTTTTCTTTTACAATAGTTTCAACATTTTCGGCCATTAATTTAAAAATATCTTCTATTTGCAATGATTCTGGCTTATAAATAAACCTTCCTTCATCTATTCTTGAGACATTCAAAAGGTCATTAACCAAATTTATCATCCTTTCATTGCTTTCATAACTTTTATTCAAAAAATCAACTTGCTCGTCAGTTAATTTTCCAACATCTCCATCTAGGAGCATTTTAATAGTCCATTTAATAGCAGATAAAGGCGTCCTAAGTTGATGAGCTGCCACAGATACGAACTCTGTCTTCATTTGATCAATCATCTTATCTTTTGAAATATCATGAAGAATAATCAAATATCCTTTCTCTTTCTTTGCTTCCATTATCGGCAAAGTGCTTACTTGAAAAAAAATCTTTTCACCAATAGATATTTCTTCTCTTATCAATTCTTTGATATTTTCATTATTGTCTCTAATTAAAACTAGAAATTTTTTAATATTTTCTTCTTCGAATCTTACTTTAAATAAATTTTTCCCCAACAAATCTTCGGCTGTTTTTTTTAAAATTTGAAGAGCAATAGGGTTTATTATTTCTACCTTATTATTCTTGTCTAAAACCAAAAGTCCATCTGTCAAATTTTCAATAATAAGCATTGTTTTATTTTTTTCTCTGACAGCTACTCTTCTTGTTTCTTCAACATCTTCAAAAATATTCAAAAAAGCAGATCTTATTCGACGAAGATCTTCGGCATTAGACACATTACATGATTCAATAGAAATAAGCCCTTCTTGAGAAGATTTATCTTTGATTTCCAATGCTTTAATTATTTCTTCTTTTTTTGGCATTTTTCAAAAATTACTCAGACAATACTTCTTTATTTTAATCTACTTTGAAATAAAATTCTACCTCTTAACTATAATAACTTTAATGTTGCTTCTTTTTTTCTTTCTGGCTCTTTTTCCTTAAGCTTTGCAATAATTCCATCCATTTCTTGTTCATAAGGAACTTTTGATATTAAACTCCTAAAACCGAAAGACAGCAAAGACTCAACTACTTTTTCTTTATCATAGTTCTTCCATTCACAAGCTTCTATTTTTTTAATTTCAAGAGGAACATCAACTATTATTTCAGAAAGCTTTAAGCTTAAAAAAGCATTATCTTTTCCTTTAATTAGTTTTTCTTTTACGCTATCTTTTATCTCTGGATTATTCCTTTCAACTTCTTTAAATATTCTATCTACAGAACCAAATCTTAAAATAAGGTCTATTGCTGTTTTTTCACCGATACCTAAAACGCCTGGGATATTATCTGAAGCATCTCCCCTAAGCGCTTTATAATCAATAATTTGCCTCGGCGTCAAACCTCCATATTTTTCAGCTACCTCCTTCTCGTTACAAAGAGTCGTATCCTTTACTCCTTTTCTAAGAAAATATATTAAAGTATCATTATTTACTAATTGAAAGACATCGTTATCTCCAGAAACAATAATATTTTTTATTTCTTTATCTTCTTTTACCGATAGGCGGGAAAGCGTTCCAATTATATCATCTCCTTCAAAGCCAGCCATTTCAAAAATAGGAACGTTAAAAGCTGCTAAGACATCTTTGACTAAAGGTATTTGGTCATACAATTCTTGTGGCGCTTTTACTCTTTTTGCCTTATAATTTTCGAATTTCTTTTTACGAAAAGTCGGTTCTGGTCTGTCAAAACAAGCAACCAGATATTTTGGTTCAAAATCCTTTAATATCTTGAATAATACCAAAAGAAAACCATAAACAGCATTAACTATCTGACCATCGCTTCTTTTAAGAGGAGGCAAAGCATGAAAAGCCCTATGCACAACAGAATTTCCATCAATAATCACAAAATATTTTTTTTCTTCAGACATATCTTTTAATTTTTATCTTTCGTTTATTTTCACCCATTACCTTGAATATAATATCAATTCTTTTTTTAGGTAATATTTTGATTATCTTATTCCCCCATTCTATACAAATTATATTCTTTTTATCTTTGACAATCTCTTCAAAATTCAAACAATTCATTTCCTTTTCATTTTCTATCCTATAACAATCCAAATGAAAAAAATTTTTATACCTCTTTCCTTTTAAAGAAAATCTATTCATTATTATAAAAGTCGGGCTTTGAATATTTTGATTGATTCCAAGTCCACGAGCAAACCCTTTTAAAAAGGTAGTCTTCCCAGCTCCTAATTCCCCTTCTAATATGATTACTAATGCTGTTTTGAGATTATCTATATCCAAAAAATTCTGAGCCATCTTAACCCCTAATTCTTCTGTTCCCTTAAATCCAGACAATACAAATTCTTCCATAAATAAATAATACTACATTTAACTGCCAGTTACTAGCTTCTAAAAAAACATCAATCCCAAACAAAAAACAGGCCTAAGCCTGCTTTATTTTTTGAATTAATTCATACACCAAACTGAAATTGTTTTCGATATCTTATCACTACATCTCCAATAATATTTGTTATTATAGAACTGGAAATTAATCACATCACCTATCTTACAAAGATCAGAAGATTTTCCAGTAAAAGAACCACATTGTCCATTAGTTGTGGCTATTTTAATTGCACTACAATCAGCATTATTGCCACCATTTATACCTTTGCATTTCCAATACCAATTATTATTATCATTTGTAATATCAGTACTTATTCCAGAAATACATAAATTAGTTGTTGGTGCAAGGCTGAAAGATTTACCATTTGATGTTCCGCAAACACCATTGCTTTTAGAAATAATTTTAGCACTGCACCAAGAAGTAGCCATTCCATCTTTATCGCATTTCCAATAATACCTGCTATTTGATAATTGAAAATTAACTACATTACCAGAATTACAAAGATTAAGAGATGATGAAGTTAATGCCCCTTCCAAAACTTCTGTATTATTAACTACGCCACAACTAACAGTCCCAAAAACTTTTTGTGCAGAACAAGAAGCAGTCGTTCCTCCACCAATTCCGCCACAAGTCCAATACCATGGACCAGTCCCCGTTGCACTACTAACTGTTCCTAAGGAACATAAATCATCTATTGGTTTAGTTGTAAATGATCGGTCATTAGCTAAACCGCAAACACCATTAATAGTAGCTGTTTTATCAGCACTACAATAAATCATTTTTCCTCCATTTTTTCCAAAACAAACCCAAATCCACGGGCCAGTTCCATAAACATTACTAGCCCATCCTGAAGAACATAAATACATTATTGGTTTAGTTATAAAAGACCGTCTATTGGCCGAACCGCAAACACCATTAATAGGCTTAATAAGCGGATTATAAGTATTACAAGAAACATCCGCGCCTCCACCAATTCCACTGCAAGTCCAATACCATGGACCAGTTCCCGTTACACTACTAGCTGTTCCCACAGAACATAAATCTCCTGTTGGTGCCAAACTAAATACCCGTCCATTAGCTAAACCGCAAACACCATCCATGGGTTTATCTATTTTATTAGCGCTGCAAGAAACTCTTGGTTCATCACCGCAATTCCAATACCATGGACCAGTTCCAATAATATTACTATTATCCCCTGAAGAACATAAACCAGTTATTGGTACTGTATCAAAATATTTACCATTAGCTGAACCACAAACGCCATTATTTTTCTTTTTCTTAACATAACACGAAACTTTCTTACCTCCACCAATTCCATTACAGGTCCAATACCATGGACCAGTTCCAATAACTTTAGTAGGTGATCCCAAAAAACATAAATTATCAGTTGATATATCTGAAAGCGAAGTTCCATACACATAACCGCAAACACCATCATGAGAACCATTATGTTCATCAATAATCCGTTCAGTAGAACATTCAACAGCATTATCAGCAGTACCTCCTACACAACTCCAATACCATGGACCAGTTCCAATAACATTAGTAGGACTTCCGGAAGAACATAAATCATCGTAAAATGGTTTATATCCAAGAATTTGACCATTAGCTAAACCGCAAATAGCATTACTGTAGGCAGATATTTTAGAAGCATAACACTGTATCTGGCTACCTCCAGCTGTTCCATTACAAGCCCAATGCCATCCATATCCATTTCCAGAAAAGCCGGCAGCAGTTCCTGCAGAACATAAATCTGCTGTTGGTGGTTCTAAATCTAATGTTTTTCCATTAGCTGAACCACATGCTCCATCAATAGGATCTGAAAATATTTTACTAGTACTGCAAGAAATTGTTGCCCCTCCATTAATTCCATTACAAGTCCAATTCCATGAAGTATCTTTAATCGCAACACTACTAGCTGTTCCGGAAGAACATAAATCTGCTGTTGGTGGTTCTAAATCTAATGTTTTTCCATTAGCTGAACCACATGCTCCATCAACAAGGCCATCTAAAGATGCTTTATTAGCACCGCAAGAAGCTGGCGTTCCTCCATTAATTCCATTACAAGTCCAACTCCATGGACCATCTCCAGAAACAATACTAGCTGTTCCTGAAAAACATAAATCATTGATTGGTTTATTTGTAAGTGACTGTCCATTATTTGAACCACATACTCCATCAACAAGACCATCTAAAGATGCTTTATTAGCACTGCAAGAGACTGGCGTTCCTCCATTAATTCCATCACAAGTCCAACCCCACAAAGTATCTCCAATCGTAATACTACTAGCTGTTCCGGAAGAACATAAATCTGCTGTTGGTGGTTCTAAATTTAATGTCTTTCCATTAACTGAACCACATTCTCCATTAATAGAATTTGAAAATGATTTATTGGCATAACAACCAATATTTTTTCCTCCATCAATTCCAATACAAATCCAAATCCATGGACCATCTCCAGAAACAATACTAGCTGTCCCTGAAAGACATAAATTTATTGTTGGTTTATCAGAAAATGATTCTGTATTAGCCGAACCACAATCTCCATCAAATCCAGTAGTAATTTTTTTATTGGCATAACAACCAGTATTTGTCCCTCCATTACTTCCATTACAAGTCCAAATCCACGGTCCATCTCCATAAACACTACTAGCTGTTCCTAAAAAACACAAATCTGTAACAGGTTCAGTCGAAAGTAATTGTTTATTAGCTAAACCGCAAACACCGTTAGTAATATTATCCAGCTTTTTTTGAGCACTACAATAAACAGTTATCCCCCCATTATTCCCATCACATCTCCAAATCCACGGTCCATCTCCATAAACACTACTAGCTGTTCCTAAGTAACATAATCCTATTTCTGGCTTATTAACAAACGACTGATTATTAGCTAAACCGCAAACACCATTAACAGCAGCACTTGTTTTGTCGGCATTACAGTAAGCTGTCGTTCCTCCATTAATTCCACCACACATCCAATTCCATGGACCATAATCTATAACCTTACCAGTTATTCCCGCAGAACATAAATACATTATTGGTTTAATAATAAACGATAATCCATTAGATAAACCACAGACACCATCAATTATCTTATTAGCACCGCAAGAAGCTGTCGTTCCTCCATTAATTCCATTGCAAGTCCAAGACCATGAAGTATCTCCAGTTGCAATACTACTAGTCGATCCCGCAGAACATAAATTACTAGGAAGATTATAAAATGCTTGGCCGTTAGCCGAGCTGCAAACACCATCAATTATTTTATTAGCACCGCAAGAAGCTGTCACTCCTCCATCGCTTCCACTACAAGTCCAACTCCATGGACCAGTTCCAGTAATATCACTAGCTGTTCCTGCAGAACATAAATCACTTGGCTGACTATAAAATGCTTGGCCGTTAGCCGAGCTGCAAACACCATCAATACTTGCATCTACAAAAAAAGGAAAAGCAGTAAAAAATAAAAATAATACAAATATTTTATTAAAAGTTTTCATTTTTTTATTATTATAAAACATTAAATTAATATATTAAATATAATAACATTTTTTAAAAGATATTAATATAAAAATCCGATTTCTCGGATTTTCTTTTATAATTTTATAGGCATCACCACATAGAGATAACTATCATCTCCTATTCCTCTAATAACAGCTGGCCCTTCACTGCCCTGAAATTCAAAAGATATTTCTGAACTTTTAATATTTTGTAATCCATCTAAAACAAACTTCCAATTAAACGAAACTTTTAAATCTCCGCCTTCTGTCTGAGAATTGAGAGATTGCCTGCTTTCGCCAGAATCAACATCTTGACTTGTAATTTCTATTTCATCATTACCTTTATTTATAATTAAAGAAATTTCATTTATTTTTCCACCAAAAATACCAGCTGTTTTAATCTTTTTCATAAAATCATCCCTATTTACAATAATTTTTGTTTTAGCGCTTTTGGGAATGATTTCTTGATAATTAGGATATTGTCCTTCTATTTGACGAGAAACAAGATTTACTTCTGGATGATTATTTTTCAAATAAGATATCTCAAATAATAACTGAGACTCTGACATATATAATCTTACTGGTCTTCCATCTTCAGAAATAATATTAATAAGTTCTTTTATTGCCTTTTGAGGAATAATAAACTCTAAATCTTTATCAAACTTATTCTGATAACCTGAATTAGCAGAAAATTTTAAAACTTTTTCAGCTAATCGAAAACTATCTGTCGCTACGAATCGAACAGAGTTTTTTCCGAAATACATAAAAACACCTGATATTTCTGGACGAATATTAGAGATACTTGCAACATCAACCACGCTAATCAAAGCTTCTTTCATTTTTTTACCATCTATTTCAATAAAAACATCTTTCAAAAAAGAAGGGATAATAGGAAAATCATCACTTGAAAAACCTTTTATATTTGTTTTAAATTTCTTTGAAGATTCAATAATTAAAGATAATCCTTTTTCTTTAATATTTACAGTTTCTTCTGAAACAGAAAGAGATCCAATGACTTGGTTTAATAATTTAGCCGGAATAGCAATTTTTCCTTCATTTTCAATCTTGCACAACCCCCACCATTGTACTCCCAATTCTAAATCAGTAGCAGAAATTTTTAAAAAATCCTGATCGGTCTCAATAAGAACATTATCTAAAATAGGCAATGTCATATTTTTTCCAGTAATCCGTTCTGTTATTCCTAATCCTTTTTTTAATTCTTTAGTCGGAATAGTAAAATTCATATCTTTTCTATATTATTTTTTAATAATTAATTTAATTTTTTTATTTACTATTATTATATTATTAGTAAATAAATATTTGTGGATAACCTGCTTATTAAAGTGAATAAACTTTATTTTCACAATGTTTTTATTTTTAAATTGTGTGGATACTTTTGGGGATACTAGGCTTAAAAAGTAATAATAATTCAGTGGATTTCTTTTTAATTAGTGGATAAAAATATTCATCTGTTTTTATACTCTTTTAATCCTTTATTTGTTCGTTATTTCCCCCTTATCTTTTGAACAGTTTATCCCCAGCTATTTTAGAATTGTTTTTTAAAAGAAAATATTTTATTCGCTATATATTCTTTGAAGAATAAGGTCTATTTCTTGTCTTGTTTGTTCATCTTCTTGATAGGATTTTTCAATTAATTGACAGGCATGAATTACTGTTGTATGGTCTTTTCCTCCAAACTTTCTTCCTATTTCCGAATAAGATATCTTTAATTCTTTTTTTATCAAATACATTGCAATTTGGCGAGGTTTGCTGAATTCTTTTTTTCTGGAAGTCGTAAACATATTTCCTCCTTGAATATCGTAAAAACTGGTAATAGTATCAATTATTTTCTTATGGCTAGTTACTTTCATTGTCGGAGAAATAATACTTTTCAGTAATTTTTTAGCGTCTTCAAGAGTTAAATCCTTATTAGCTTTTTTATATATTACTAATCTATTCAAGGCACTTTCAAGTTCTCGAATATTTTTTTGGATATTATTTGCGACAAAATCTAGAACATCTTCAGGAATATTAACTCCTTTTTCTTCACTTTTTTGTTTTAGAATAGCTAAGCGGGTTTCAAAATCAGGCATATTAATATCTGCAATCATACCGCCTTCAAAACGTGATTTTAACCTTTCAGTAATAGCAGGAATATTATTAGGGTGTCTGTCTGAAGAAAGTATTATTTGTTTATTTTTTTGATATAAAGAATTAAAAGTGTGAAAAAATTCTTCTTGAGTTTTATCTTTTCCAGCAAGAAACTGGATATCATCTATTATCAATAAATCTATTTCTCGAAGTCTTCTTTTTAATTCTTCAATATTTTGGTTTCTAATTGCATTAACAATAGTGGATATTAATTTTTCAGCAGGAATATATTTTATTTTTTTATCAGGAAATTTTTCTTTTATTTTATTTCCTGTTGCTTGAATAAGATGAGTTTTTCCTAATCCCACTCCCCCATATATAAATAAAGGATTATAGTTTTTCCCTGGTTCTTCTATAATTGCCATTGAGGCAGCATATGCCATTTCATTGAATGGTCCGGTAATAAAATTATCAAAAGTATATTTTGGATTCAAATTTGTATCTTTATCAACATTTAACTCGGAAAAACCTAACTGTTCTGCAATTATATCTGTTTTTTTCTCTTCTTTTTTTATTATTTTTTTAGTAGATGATACTGGAATAACAGTATAATTAATATTTTTAATATTTGTATCCAAAGAATAAAGTATTTTTAATATATCTTTATGGTATTTTTGTTCTAACCATTCTTTTGCAAAAGAATTCGGGACAGCTACAGTAACACCTTCATCTTCTATTGAATCTATTCGTGTATTATTGAACCATGTAGCAAAGTTAGCTTGAGAGATATTCTGTTTTATTTGAGACAGGACTTCCTGCCATAATTGTTCTGCATCCATAAATTTATTTTCTATATTATAAAGCAGAAAAGGTTCCTTGGAAAGGGTTGCTATAATTAGAAAATATTTAGAAGATGTGAAAAGGGTGTGAATAACTTGTTAAAAAAGCGGACAAAGTCAGCGGATAAATAGGTGTATTTTTCGAAAAATAGACCATTTTTAGGTGTGGACAAAACTGTGGATAACTGTGGATAACTCTTGATAAAAATAGAGAATTATTTTTAAATATTAATATCATAATATGATCAAGGCTGAATTCTTGATCTTCTGGTATTAATAGTTATTATTTTTAATAATTATTTTACTAATCTTTTTTATTTTAAAAGTGTTAGATGACGCTATTATAATTTACATATTTTGTTGACTTTTACAGGATTTTTGGTATATTAACTATACGTTTAATTATCAGAATTTAATTGATTACTATGAGTATAACTTATCAGCCAAAGAAAAAGAAAAGAGCAAGAACACATGGTTTTCTCGCAAGGAAAAACAGTGTCGGTGGAAGAAAACTCTTGAATAGAAGAAGGCAGAAAGGAAGGAAAGAACTAACTGTTTAAGATTGTTAAAAAACAATCTTATTTATTTTTATAAATAAATAAAATAAAATGTTGCCCTTAAAAAATCGTCTCAAAAGAAAAAAAGACTTTGAGAACGTTTTTGCCGGGGGAAAGACGGCCAAAACTAGGTATTTCTTTTTGAAAGCTATTAAAACAGGAGGTCTAGATAGTAGAATTGGTTTTATAGCCAGTAAAAAGGTATCCAAGAAGGCAGTGGAAAGGAATAGGATTAAACGCCTATTCCGTGAAGCGGTCCGATTTGATATAGCCAGGATAAAACCAGGCTATGACTTAGTTTTTATCATCTTAAATTCGGCAAAGGAAAAAGGTTTAACCGAAATAAAAAAGGAGATAGAATTTATTTTGGGGGAAAATGGGCTTTTAATAAATTAAAAATATGTTTGAATTTATTGGTGTTTTTTTTAACGCTGTCCTCTATCAGCCAATGCTTAATATCTTGGTATTGTTTTATTTGTTTGTTAAGGATTTTGGAGTAGCAATTATCTTGCTTACAATATTGGTAAAAGTAGTAACTCATCCTATAAATAAAAAAGCTATTGAATCGCAGAAAAAAATGGCTGAAATTCAGCCAAAGATAAAAGAACTCCAAGAAAAATATAAAGATGATCAACAAAGAATGGCAATCGAAGTTATGAGTCTTTATAAGCTCCACAAATTCAATCCCTTTGCTGGTATTGGAATGTTATTCATTCAAATTCCTATTATCTGGGCCTTATTCCAAGTTTTCTTAGTAGGATTTAATCTTGAAAAAATAAAACTTTCTCTTTATTCGTTCGTTTCAATATCTTCATCTATCAACCCTACATTTTTTGGAATATTTGATTTATCTCATCCAAGCGTTCCTTTAACAATCTTAACAGCCTTGACGCAATACTATCAAATAAAAACAAGCTCTCCTGCTAAAAAAGTAGAAATTGAAGGAGAACCAAAAAAAGAACCAGAAATTCAAGATATAATGCAAAAACAAATGACTTTTCTAGTTCCCGGTATTACTTTTATTGTTTTATTCAATTTACCTTCTGCGGTGGCGCTATATTGGATGGTTAGCAGTCTTTTGAGTGTTTATGAGCAGAAAATGATTTATAAAAAAAAGTAATTTTTGTTACGGATATTAAAAAATCATAAAAATAAAGAAGAAAAGAAATGAAAGAAGAACTCAAAAATATTGAAGTTATAATAATTGATTTTTTTAATCGAGCAGGTTTTCCAGCCGAAATTAAGCATATTTCTTTAAAAGCAAAAGAAAAAGAGGATGAAATTCCTCTTTTAACTGTAAATGTAAAAACTTCAGAAGCGCAGATGCTTATTGGAAAACAAGGATTAGTTCTTGCTGATATACAATTACTTCTTCGAAAACTGATTAAGAAAAATGTGAACCAAGAAATTTTTTTAAATCTTGATATTGATAATTATAAGAAAAACAAGGAAAACTATTTAAGGGAAATAGCCGAAGATACTGCTGATAAAGTTTCTGCAACAGGAATTACAAAAGAGCTGGCATTATCATCCCCCTTTGATCGTCGTGTAGTACATACAGAATTGGCTGACAGACTTGATGTAAAAGTAGAAAGTGTTGGAGTTGGAGAAGACAGGAAAATAGTTATTTCACCAATAATCGAATAATAAAGAATTTAGTTGAACAAAAAACGGATTTCTCCGTTTTTATTTTATTTACTATTTTTTTCATTTTCAATTACTCTTTGGATAGATTCTCGCATTCCATAGTCTTCTGGAATTGTTTCAAGGTCTTGCGAAATATCTACATTTGATGCTCCGTTTAATATAATTCTTTGTAACTCACCATCAGTTGGAAGTTCAATATCAGTTACTTGTGACGCAGCGTCTAAGAATTCTTCCATTGTTGTGGCACTTTCAAATGCATATGTAAGTTCTTTTTCAGAAGCAACCTCAGCTATTCTTTCAGATACAGATTTTTTTTCATTAGTCTCGTCTAATAATATTTTAGGATTTCTTTCAATCTCAGATTTTTGCAGAGGCTTTTCATTTTCTTCTTTTTTAGTTAATTCTAACACTTTTTTTCTTATACCATATATTTCGGGAATTCCTTCTAATGTTTCTTCGGGTTTTGAATATTGAGGAGTCGGATAAATGTAATTTTGAATAGTTTCTTTTATTCCACGAGAACTAAAAGAATTTTGAGCGTCATTAGATGTACAAATTATATCAAGAGCGTCATAAAGAGATTGCAAATCTTTTGTTTCTGATATTATTTTAGTATCCCTGTCAATCAAAAACAGTACTTTTTCCCGAAGGTCATAATTTTTTAAAACGTTAATATCTTCTTGTCCTAGGCGTATTTTTTTAATGTTAGCTTTTTCTTCTTCTGTTATGCCGCTTTTATAAAGAGCATCAAAATTATTTACTTGTGAAAAATCTCTAATGTTTTTTTCGGTTTGTATTAACTCTGTAATTTTCGATTTATATTGATCTGGAATTTTAGTAAGAACATCAAGAATGTTCTTACCGATTTTCCTTCGTAGTCGAAGTTCTTCAATATCTTTTTTAACAGCTTCAGCTTTTATGCCCATATTTGTTTGAATTTCTCGGTAAAGATCTTCAAAGGTGTTGATATTTGTTTCAGGCTTCACTTTTTCGACTAAAATGTCAGGTTTTTTTTCTGAAACAACAGTTTCTTTTAAAGGATTTCTTTCTGCATCTTCGCGTATTTCTTCTTTTAATAAAGCATTAATTTTATCATTTATTCCATATTCTTCTGGAATATCTATAGTTGCTTTAAATTTTTTATCTTTATTATATTGTTTACTATCTTCGCCAGTAAAAGTATCCGCTATATGCATTTTTATTGTTTCGTCTCCTTCAAAGTTTTTAATAATATATCTTATGCGTTCTACATCGGCAATAATTGATTCAGAATTAATTTCGTCTATTTTCATTTCTGGCAAGCGAAGACAATTATAAAGATCTTCAAAGGTATGAACGCTTTTTATCATATCCCACCTTTCTTCAACAGTAAGGTTTTTTTCTACAGTTTCTTTGCCTGTGACAGTCTCAGAAGTTTCAGATGGTAGGGGTTTTTTAATCTTTAAAACAACATTGCTAGTAATATTATCTATTACTTCTTTAGTAGAAAATGCAGTTCCTTTTATTTTATTTGAAATATTTTCAAAACGAGAAGATCCTTTTATTTCTGTTTCAGTAGTATTTTTAATTTCTTCTTCCTCTTCTTCAGTTAATGCATCTTTGTCACTTTCTACATTAGTTCTTTTCTTGTTTTCAATTATTTTACGCAATGCTGAAATTCCACCGCCACTTCCGCGTAATATCATTCCCGCAGTAGCGCCTCCTAAAACTTTTACGGGAATTCCTAGACTAACAGGCAGGAAACCGCTCACAAGACCACCAGTAAGCCATGCAGCTCCTCCAACAGGAGGAACAGCAATAGAAACGCCTAAAAGAATAGAGCCTATTACAGCAGCTTGGACTTTTCTATCTTTTGAAAGATCTTTAATTTTTTTAAAGAGAGTTTTCTTTTCGGCTGGCAGGTTTTCGACATCATTTTCTGTTTCTTTTTCTTCTCTTTTTATAAAATCGTAAATTTTTTTAATGAGTTTTTCGTTAGAAGATTCTATTTCTTCTGGATTTGGTTCGACATCAGTCGTTATTCCTAATTTTTTTTCGATTTCAATTTTTTCTTTTTCTAATTCTTCTAATTCTTTAGATAATATTTCTTTTGTTCTAGATTTTTCGGGTAGTCCGAATTTACCCAAAAGACTTGGAACAATCTTGCTTATTTCTAATTTTTTCTTTTCTATTTCAGTCTTTACTTCTTCTAATCTTTCTCTTAATTGTTTTTCAGCTTTTTCTTTTGCTAAATCTTCTGGCGTTTTTTCGGATGGCGGTTCTTCCTCAGGTTGCTTGTTTTCTATTGGTTCAGTTTTTTCTGCTTTTGGAGGTATTGGTATGGGCATTGGAGGAACTTCCGTATTTATTTCTGATGGGGTTTTATTTTTTTGTTCTTCATTAGTTTTATTTTCCTTTTTTTCTTCCGTATCTTCTTCTATTATTTCTATTTCAGGAGTATTAATGCCAAAAGAAACACTTTCTTCTAAATCTTCTTGAGATTTTTCTTCTTCTGGTATCCCAACATTTATATTAATAGGCCTATTTATTAATTCTTCTTGATCCTCAAGTGAATTAGATTTTTTTGATATTTCAAAAAAAGCAGGAGGATTCATAAATGTTTCTTCTATTCCCTCTTCTTTTTTAAACCCTATTTCTGTGCCAGAAGGCCTATTCCAAGATTCTTCTTTTCCTTCTTCTTGTTTTTTTTGCAGGAATTCTTTTGGTATCTCGGTTGGCCCAGAAAAAGTACTGAACATTTCTTCTAGTTCCTTTTTTGCTTCATTTGCTCTTTGTGAATCTGTCATTTCAGAAAGTGAAGGTCTTTCCATTGATTCTCCTTCAAGAGTGTCTTTTTCCGTTTCTTCAAGTAATCCTATTTTTTGTTCAGTGATTTTTTTTATTTCTTCTTGTTCGTCAATACTGCTAACAGGAGTATCTATTATTGGGCGTCCATTTTTGTCTTGTTTATTTGATGCAAGGACTCCTTTTCTTATTTCTTCCCAATCCAAATCTATCCTTTTGCCAGTCAACGGAGTTTTTTCATTTGAACTTTCAAAATTTGCCATTTTTTTGAATTTTATTTTTATTTAAGTTCTTTAATTTTAGAACAATCTTGAATTTATTTTATAGTATAAATAAAATTAAAGCAATTAATGAGATTAAAAATCCGCTAAATCAGCGGATAAAATTATTCTTTGATTTTAGCTAATTTTTTTTGTTCTTTTATTTTAGCTATCTCTTCTGGATTGGTGGTAATTATTTGATGCTCTGCATAAGAAGCAACGATACTGATAGCAACGTGTTTTTGTCCAGCAAAGAATATTCCTTCTCCTACTGGGGTTTCAAGTAAAAGATATTTTTCCTGATCCGTTAGATTAAAAGTTTCTTGGATTAAATCAATAGTGGCAGGGCTTTGTTTTAATAATAATTGGATTGAAGAGTTAGTGATAATCGGTTTTCCATATTCTGATCTCATAAAGTCCGATACATCCTGAGTAATAGTTGTTACGCCTAGCCAGTATTTACGAGCTCTTTTACACATACCAAAAAGAAAGGATGCTCCATTATCTTCTTTCATCATCCACCAAGCTTCATCGACAACCATTATACGACGCTTAAAAGTAGTCCTGACAGCATTCCAGATATGTCTCATTACGATAAACATAGCAATTGGACGAAGTTCATCCTCCATATCTCTTATACCAAAAACAACTAGAGGCAAATCCATTTGGATGTTTGATTTAGTATTGAAAAAGGAGGAAAAAGTTCCTTTAGTGTATTTACGAAGACGTTCAGTCAATGACTCTGCACCTTGCATCCCATCTAATACGGATTCCAAATCAGACAAGATTGGAATATCTCGATTCCAATTTTCAGGAGCAGATGTGGCAGTAATATCTTTAGCTGCATATGTTTCTGTCAGCGCTCTATCCATAATAGCATCTTCTTCAGGAGTTAATCCTCCAAGCATAATACGCATAAGTCCTACTAAGTTAATAACATTATTTCTCAAAACATCTTCTGCTGATTCGTCTTCCATAGGTTTTGGCAGGTCAAAAGCATTAATATGGTTTTCAGAGCTTATGGAAACGTGGAAAAAAGAGCCTCCGACTGCTTCAACAAGTGGTTTGTATTCGTTTTCAGGATCAACAATAATACATTCTGTTCCCATCATAAGAGATCGCAAGATTTCCAATTTGACAGTATATGATTTACCAGAACCAGACTTGGCAAAAATTACCATATTAGCATTTTCCATACTAAAACGATCAAACAAAACCAAAGAACTATTATGTTTATTTACTCCATAAAGGATTCCTTCATTTGAGCTTAAGTCAAATGAAATAAAAGGAAATATGCTAGCTAGCGCGCCTGTATTTAGGGTGTTGTGAATTTTAAGCAAGTCATTACAATATGGCATACAAGATATTAATCCATTTTGTTGTTGAAATAGCGCAGGCTTTATATAAATAAGACGGGATTCAAGCAGTGATCTCAGGTTTGTTTCGATTATTTCAAGAGCTTTTTTATCTTCTGCATAAATATTAATATAAAGGCCGAACTTGAACATTTTTTCTTGAGCAGTCTGCAATTTATCCCTAAGTTCTTCAAGATCTTGAAATGCTGTTTCCAAGATTGGATCACGGATGAGTCCTTTTTCTTGTCTTTCTATGATTTCGGATTGGACTTCAGTTACGCTTTTACTCAATTGTTTTAAGACAGTGCCAGTATCTATCGGATGAAAAAAGAAAGATAAATCAAAAGGAATATCCATATTTATAACAGAAGACAGCCATCCCATATTTAAATATCTTGGATAAGAAAAAACAAAATAAGTCTTAGTATATTTTTCTTCTAAAAGGATTTGGTTTTGTTCTATTTCTATTGAAGCAGGAGCAATAATATCTTTAACATCCATTATCTCCTGATCATATAGTTTTTGTATTTTTTTATCTCCAAAAAACCCCATTTTGTTTATTTATCTTATTTATCTAAGTTATTAATTCTGGCGGTATTTGAGGGTAATATCCTTGTTCCGCTTGTCTCGGATGATGAAATGCCCAGAATAATTCTATTAATTCTTCACTGCCAAGTGGAGCAGTCTTTAATCCAGAGCGACGAAGTCCAAGACTGACATATTCCATTCTTTGTTTCATCTGGTATTTTCCTGTTTGGAATTGCTTTTCTGTAAGCTTAGCAGTAATTGCTTTTACTTGTTTTAGGCTTGGGTTTTCTGGAACAGGCATTGAAGGTGCTCCTTGTTTTTCGTCCTTTTTTTCTGTCTTTCCTGTCTTTCCAATTGCTCCAAGAAGGTCACCTTGCGCAGCTTGTTCTGCCGCTGCTTTATATTGTTCTGAGGCCATATTAATTTCCACGAGAGGATAATAAGGAACAACAACATAAAAATTTTTATTCATAATAGAACCTCCAGAAACTAATTCCTCAATAAATTTTCTATAATCAGTCGTTTGCATTCGGAGCAGTTCATTTGATTGAGTTTTTTCAAGCTCTTTGATTTTTTCTATATATCCTGTAATGTTCAGTTTTCTTGAAGTAGCAAGTATTTGGCAAGAAAAGTCTAAAGAGTTTAAAAAATTCTGAAAATTATAAATTATAGCTTCTTGTTCTTCTTCTGATTTCAAAGCAAAATTAAGAGAAGATACTGCAAGTATTCCCTTTATAGATGCATCCCTCATTACAATAGTGCCTTCTCGGATTTGTTCTATTTGAATAAAATCTTGTGTTGGAGTGGACATAATTTATTTTTCAAAGTCTATTTTTCTCATTAATTTATCCATACTTCCGTTTTGGATCATTTTTAAAGGTGATTTTTTAGAAGGATCTTCTTTTTCTTTCTTTTTCTTTTCGAGTGAGATATAAATAGGAATTTCCTTCCTTTTCCAAATATATAGTTTTGTTTTCATATTAAAATCCAAAGAATTTTTTATGACATAAGGAATTGAAAGACCTTCCACTTTATAAAAGGCCAAAAAAATAGCGACTGCAAATAATAATCCTGATAGGAATAAGAATAAAAAAAAGTTTTTTTGTCCAATTAAAAGATAAAGAATAAAAGTTCCAAATAAAGCTGCTCCAACATAAAGAGTCTGACTAAGGGTAAATGGGCCTAAAAGTTTTGGATCATGTTCGATAAATTGTGGTACGCGAACCTGCATAGATTTTTATTTATATTGGCATTTCTTTGTAAGGATCTTTGGTTTGTTCATTAGTATTACTTTCTGGAAAAGGATTTTTGGGAATTTCGTTTGTTGCTATTTTTGGGGGTTCAATACCCTCATTGTTTATTGGTATCTTTGGAGGATTATCAATTATTTCTTTTGGTTTTTCGGGCACTTTAGGAGGTGCAGGAATATTAGGTATCGCAACAGGAGACGCAGGAATGTTATTAATAAAAGGAGGTTCTTCTTTTGGAATAGACTCTTTTTTTATTTCTTCTATTCCATCTATAGCAATCGTTGGGATTGAACTGCCTAAAGACATTGGAATCTCAGGGAAATCGGAGCCTCCTTTTTGGAGTTCTTTTTCAAAAGCATTACGGCTTGGAGTATTAGGAGCTGAATTTTTTATTTCTTCTTCTGCAACTATTTTTTCCGGAAAAGATGTTGAAGTAATTGACTTTTTTATTTCTTCAGGTTTTTCGGTCAATGGAGATTCGGTATAAGAAAAAGGAGGTTCTTTATTCTCTGTAACTATTTGAGGCTTTTCTATTTTTTCAGATACTTCAGTCTTTATTTCACTTGGAGGAGTAGAAGGTTTTGGAAATTCAGCAATCGTTTTCATTTCAAAAGAAGGTTTTTGAATAATCGGATTGGGCTGTTTTGCCTCTTCCTTTTTTCTCTCTTCTTCCTTTCCATCGCTTTCAGAAGTGAATGAATCAACATAACCAAAATTTGCATCGTTTATTTTATTCAATGATACTCTTAAATGCTTAAAAATAGAAATATAAACCTGTCGATTTATTTGACTCGCTAGGGCTTGCTTGATATTTAGTTCTAATTCAATAATAATCGGAAATTCACTTAATGGTAAAAGCCCCATTAATACCCTGCCGATAAATTTTGCTATTCCAGCAGTTTGTTCTTCGTCTAGTCCTGCCTGCGCGCAAATATGTCCAACAACCTCATTATTCTTATCAGAAAATAAAGCTTCTTTAAGGTCTTCAGGAAGTTTTTTATATGTATCCCAAAAAAAATCTTTTGAATATTCTTGTTCCATAATAACTTTATTTTATCAAGTGTTTGCACTCATGTCCAGATATTGACTAATATATAAATATAGTTTATAATATACCTATCATAGTTCATTGACAGGAGGAATAAAAAAAATGAAAAAAAGTGTTCATGGTATTGGAAAAAGTATAAAAAACTGGCTGAAGAAGAACTATATTTCTTTGGCCTATATAGGATTGATTGGGAGTATTCTTCAAGCAGCTATTATGGGTGGAACAAACCCGATTATGGCTCACCTAGCTACTATCACTGCAGTAATCTGCTGGATAGTGATTATTCTTGGAGGGATAAAAGGAAATAAAAAAAAGATATTCGTATTGTTTTTTATGATTACAATAGGAGTATTAGGAACTGTTATCTGGCAATTCCCTATCATATTGGGAATATTTGCCGCAGGAATAATAGTAGTATTAGCAAAATATATTAAAGGAGTTACTACTATTATTATTCTTTTAGCTGTTTTTTCAGCTTTTGGATTTTTTATAACCTCGTTAGCTGAGAAAAGAGTTGGGATGGAAGGTGGCATGTACAGTACTAGCTATTTCTTTAATGAAATAGCAACTGGACATATTACTACATTCCTTGGCGGAACCATTGGAATGGCAATAGCGGGAATAGTAATAATATGGGCATTATATTTTATTATTTCCTTATTGCCCAAAAAGTAAAAAAAAGAAAAAATTAATAAATATCAGGATTAAATATAAGGCCATAAAAAGCCTTCTTTTTTTAGTTAAAATTATAATCCTGATTAAGATCAATCGAGGCTGAGCCTCAGTCGAGGTTCAGCCTCGACCGAGGCTCAGCCTCACGGAGTTTCACAAGGGAGGTGTTGGGGTTGACTTCTATCACATTATATTTTATATTATACGTATCCTAAGGTTTAGGATAGGAAAGTTCTTTTAAATAAAAAGGAGGATAAAAAATGATCGAAAAAGCACAGAAGAAAAAACAGATTTTAAAAGGATACGTAATTCTCTTGATTCCAATTATTTTAAATTACATTATAACTTCCCTGCTATCTTATGTAGGTATTTTACAATTTAACGGAACAATAGTAACAATTTTTTTTATTGTATTTTTGATTTCTTTGTTTTATGTTTTGATAGTATTGTGGATTCCAAATGAAATAGCTTTAGTAATAATGGAGCCTGGAACAGGAATCGTTATTGGACTCCTTGGTGCTCCAGTACGAGAATATCATAATATTGTAGAAGAAAAAAAAAGGTGGTATGGTGGGATTCGAATAGTGGGCATCCCTGGGCTCCATAATATTCTTCAAGGAGAAATAGAAGCTCATAATGTAGTGAAAGGAAAGGTGCTCATAGAGAAGCCAAAAAGTATTGTGGATAAAGTTTCCATGATGGAAAGGAGTTATGGAGAAGAAATATTTAGTCTTGATACTTCGGATAAACAACCTCTTTATGTGCGATATATGATAAAAGGAAAAGTTGTCGGAATAATAAATTTTTTGTTTGGGGTAGATAAACCGATAAAAATGTCTATTTTGACAATAGATGGAGCCTTAAGACAGAAAATACAGGAAAATGAGTTTGATTTTATTTTTTCGACAGGAAAACAAGTGCTGGGAGATATAATTTGGAAGGAGTTAGTAGAAAAAAAAGAAATTGAAAGGGCTAAAAAAAAATATGGCCTTGAAATTATTCAATTCATCATTTTGAATATTGATCTTACCGACAATGAGGCTGTTCGGGCAACATTTCTTGCAAAACAAGCAGGGAAAGCAAAAGTTGCTGCCGCTGTACTTGCAGCTGAAGCACTGATAACTCAAGCTGAGGGCGAAAAAAAAGCAGAAATCATAGCTGCGGAAGCCAAAAAAAAAGCAACAATCATAATTGCAGAAGGAAACTCAGAGGGTTTAGCAGAAGAAATAGGAGGTTCTGCTCGGTTGAATTTTTGCAAGGCTACCTCAATGTCTCTGGAAACTTTTGACACCACGATGCAATTGTCCCCAGACGAAATCACGAAAGGGTTTGGAGGTCTTTGGGATAAGATAGTGAGCGCTACGGAAAAGGCTTATGAATTACGCAAAGGAGGATATTTCCATTATGATACCAATGGAGGAAGTGGAATTTCAAATAGTATATTTGAGGCATCCCTCGCAGCGGGAATAGCAAAAGATAAATTACCTTTCTTAAAAGAGCCGGAAGATAAATTAAAAAATTCTAGCTCTTCAAAAAAAATAGAACCAGTCAAGGCTTCGAAAGAGGAAAAACTAACCAAGTCTTCTTCCTTCACCGAACAAGCATTGCTTGCATTGCAAACAGAAGGTCTTTCTCCAGAAGAGACGATGAAGTATTTCAAGGAGAACGGAATCTTTGATGAAGATGCGCAAGGAGCGTTCGAAGAACAAGGATTAAATTATAATGATATTAATAATATCATCCAATGAGTTAATTAAATTTAACTCTTTTTTTATACAAAATATCAAAATAATTCTTGCCCAAGACCACTCCCCTTTTCTTCTGGATTTATTATTTCTCCTGTTTGTAATTTTTTTTCAATTTCTGCTAAAATTTCTTCATCCCGAGTTTCTTGTAAATCCTCTTGGGTTTCAGGAAATTCTGTATATTCATCATATGAGGGAGCATCTTCATCAATTCTAATAGAATTAATCTCTTTTTGAATAGTAGGATTATTTGAAAGATCCTGTGCGATTAAATTACAAGTATCAATAGGAAGGCCAGATCTTTTTGAAAAATCTAAAGCAACTAAGTTAAGAGGAATCTTATTGTTTATAATAAGAAAAACTTCTTCCCATAATTTTTCCGTGTATGGGAAAACATCGTGAAAAAGGGATTTAAGAGCAGCTTTTTCAGGAATAGAAGAAATTCCTTCTATTAATTTTTTATCTTCTTCTTCCAGTTCATCCAAAAATGAATCTTCCAGTTTGTATCTCGTAATAATTTCTTCTATGAATTCTAGATCGGACGAAGAAGGATTTTTAAAAATGTTATTTCCCATATATTTTAAATTCTTCCCTTAAGGTTTCGTCTTCTTTCGGCAATTTTTTCAATTTGTACTTTTAATTCCTCAGTAGCCTCTTTTTTTTGTTCAGATGATGAATTTGGATTACTTATCACCTTAGATAATTTTGCTGTTCTTTGTAGTATTCCCTTTTTACGCGACATGTCTTCGTCAATAATTCTTTGAGCATCTGCTTGAGAAAGACCATTGGTTCCCACAGGAAGAGTGCCACGTAATATTTTTTTAGCAACTGCTACATTTTTATCATCTTCTTGTAATTTTTTTGCTACATCTTCAGGTAATTGATTTAGAATTGCCTTAACTTGACTTTTACTGTTTAACCCTGCTAAAATAGCACCATTTTTTGCCACGCTTTCGGGATTAATCATATTTTGTTGTTTCGGTAACATTTTCTTTACAGCATCGGTAATCATTTCTTCATCTGTTCTTCCATTCCTATTTGCAGAATCTAGCTCTGGTATTATCTCTGGCATAAAAGCCATAAGCTCTCCTTTCGTCTTCGCATCTACACTACTTAGATCGTGCTTAATAGTCTCAATATAGCTTTCTTTTATGGATTTTTCTTTTATCAACGATTGAACCATTGCACTTCGTATCTTAGCATCAAAATCATTTGGTCTACTAAGGATATCATTAACCTTATCTTCTTCAAGATTCCCTGAGTCTATCATTGACTGTATTACAGAATTTTTTGCAGAATAATCATAATTTTGCGGATTGTCAAAAATATCTTTAAGATGATTATCTTTAACCTCTCCTCTTTTTGCTAATTCTATAGCAGCTGCATTTTTTGTTTTTTTAGTACCATTAGCATTAATAAAAGCAAAATTAAGATCACTTTCGGTGGCCTTTCCTTTTGTTATTCTATCATTGACAATTGCATTTTGTTCATATTTTGTTTTGTCAGAAGAGTCGGTTTTGGCAAGAACAGCATCTTGTTCTATTTTTGTATAATTTTTTACTTTTTCTGCATATTCTGCTTCAAGCTTATCTGAAACTGTCTTGTCAGCATTCCTTTTTTTATCAGTATCTCCTATCTGAGACTCTTTTGCTCTTCTAACTGATCCAGTAAGTCCGCTTCTTATTTGTGTAAGATAGCCTGCTTTGTTTCCTTCTCCAGCTGCCTTGCTTCTTGCGGTAGCTGTTCCTTCCGAGAACCCCTCAGCTATTCCTCTTCCAAATCTATCCATTCTTCCGACTGTCTGATCTTTTGCATAATCCGTTACTTTTCCTCCTGTCCTACTCCATGCTCCTCTTCCTATAGAACTAGCAACTCCTTTTAATTTTGACCCAGTATCTCCACCCTTACTAACAGTCATAAAAAATCCCATTACCATTACTGCCATTGCAACGAAATATGAAAAAATTAAAGAAAAAGCTCCTCCTAAATATCCACTTGGAGAACTAGTAACTACATCCGGATTTGCAACAATTGCAGCCATCATTGTTTCAGATAAATAAATACTGAAAGCAGCAGGAACACCGATAAATACCCAGTTGAGAAAATCTTTTTTCCAAGTATTCCATTGGCATTGTGCTGGTAAGATTTCTCCGATGATTTCATTGCTTGGGAATACTCGTGAAGCCAAGGCTATTGGAGATAATACTATTAACCACCAGAGATATATATATCTGACCATAAAAAGCAGTCCATAAAGAATATAAAAAATAGAAGCAAAAATAGAAAAAATAAAAAGCAATATCATTGAAGGCAGGCTTTCTACGTCATTAACATTTTTTGCATTTTGAATAGCCGATATCATAGCTGGAGATACTCCCCCTTTGAGAAAAGAAGCCATTATTATATTAGCTACATCTATAAATACTCCACAAAGGACAGGAGTGAAATTTATAAGCAAAGCTGTAATTACGAATTGGATAAGCATTTTTTTTGCTTTTGTTTCTTCGTATCCAACCATAATACTAATAGCAATAGCAACTAGTCCAAAAATAAGTAAAATGTTTGCTAAGTTCCTCATTGCTCCCCATCCAGCAGCTATCATAGGATTATCTATGCTGCTCATCATTCCTGCCTGGACAAAATCTCCGCTAGCTGTCCAGTTCAAAAAATCAAGAGTGATTTGCATCATAGCAAGAGAAACCGTAGAAGCTGAAGCAATAATTCCTCCGACTAATCCATTTGCAATTTCTCCAGCCCATCCGCCTCCAAGGATTCCAGAGATTGTTGCGCCTACTTGATAAAGATCTTCAAGCCCTGCAGCGAAGGTTATAAGAGGAGATATTAAAAGTAATATACCAATGAAAATAAAATATTTTTTTAAAGAAGAGAGTTCTAAAAACTTCATATTTACAAGGTTTAGTTTATGATGATATAATCATACCATAATTATATTTTTGATAAAAGGTATGTCTTTGACTAGTATAATATCTGAGATAATTCCTGGTAAAATTAATTTTACAAGCCCTGAAGCAGTATTCATATTATACCCAGTTATTTTTATTGAGATTGTTGGCCTTTTATTTATTTTAATCGGAGACGATTATGGAATTCTTGACCTTATTCTTAGCTCTATCGTTTGGCCATGGCTATTTTCAAAAGGCAAGGTGAATCCTAATAAATTAAGAAGACAGATAGTTACTACTGTAGGAGAATTATTACCTCTTGTTGGGCTTTTACCGCTTTGGTCATGGTCGGTTTGGAAAGTATTAGAAGAAGATTATCGTCCAAAAGAAGAAGAAATCGAAAATTTAAGTGAATTAGAAGAATAAAACCTTTATTAAAAATTATAAAAATAAAATTAGTTTTTATTTTGTGAATTACAAAAAAATATTTACTACGATTATATTTTCTTCTCCCCTATTGTTTTTATGTGACATTGTTTTTGCATATACAATTGGCAGTTATCCGGCTATTGGAGAAACTAGCGCAACTAGCGATGGAGGTTTTTTTGTTTATGCCTATAATGTATGCATTGCTGGCGGAGCTTTTATTGCAGCGGGAGCATTAATTGTCCAAGGAGTAAAAATTTTTACTGCTAGAGAAAATGCGGGCAAAGTAGCTGAAGCCAAAGAAAGATTTGGGAGTATTGCTTTAGGATTGGGAGTATTGCTTTCGTCTTATTTAATGCTTGCTGTTATTAATCCGCAATTACTCGAGATAAAATTGCCAAATTTTGCAGACCTGAATTTGACTGGCTCATACAATAATAATATAAGTTCTAGCGATAGCGTTTCTTATGTTGAAGTTCCGATAGGAGCTCAAATAGAATCGATTTTAAATGCAGTATCTACTGCTAACAATCAAGCATATAATTATTCTTCATTAGATGTAGAAGATAAGAGTGGAGAAGAAAGATGTTATCTGTATGATGAATATGGCAACGCAAAGGATAAAAATGGAGATGGATATATAACTGAATTTGATGAATATCAAGGACTTGATTTTTCGATTTGCATAAATGAATTATTAAAAGCAATAGAACATAAAATACTTTATTTGAATGGCGGAAAATATAGATGCGGGACTGCTGGGTATACTGATGATGATTCTCCCAAAGCTATAGGAGATATCGGCACTCCTGCTAGTGGGCTATTGGGCAATTCTGGAAAAACAATATTAGGTACTAATTATCATGATTGGGATGCTCCCAATACAACTACTTGTAATTGGACAAGTGGGGATGCAAAAGATATTTGTTGGTCGACTTTTGAAACATCAAATTGTAATGTTGAAGGAACAGAAGGTATCATCAATAAATTAAAAAAGTATATTAGAGATGGTTGTACTTGTGTAAATTGTGGACAATGTTGTAAACCTGAATGTCGTTGTTGCGGTGGGCCGAGAGGAAGAGATGATTGCTGTCAAGGTTCTTTTAATAATATTTATGATGAAGATAACCCTTATATGAGTCTTGACCCGTGCACAACAAGAAGATCTATGGATTGTATGAGAAAATTTATTAATTATATTGTTTATGGAAATATAGTTATAGATTATGAACAACGTCAAAAAAAATGTAATCCACAAGAAGATGCCGTCTCTTACCCAACATCAGGTGTTTCTGATCCAACAACTAGTACTTCTGGTGGTACTCCAGTTGTTTTTGATTGTGATGATTTTCTAGAATCAGGTGATCCAGAAGTCAGCGGAATTTTCACAGATACTGACACAGGGTCTACACAAAAGACTGAAACAACGTCTCTTAAAGCAGGCAGAGAAAGATTGATATCATTCAGGACTTATTATGAAAAAAGATTAGCAGATTTAGAAGCAACAGAGAAATTTTTAATGTCTGACAAGAGATTAGAAATATATTCAAGAGCAGAAATGCAAAGTCTCCAGCAGGAAGCAGTAGAAAAATATTCATTCAGTCAAGATAGCTTATCTTTTCCCTACAAATATGACACAACTGCTTATCGTAGGAAATTTAATTGTTCTGCTTATGACAACTCAATTAATTTGAATAAAAAAAACGTATACGAAGATGATGCTGATAGGATACAAGACTTTACTGGAGATTGGGGGATAGAAGGAATAGATGCTATGTATACAGATGCTCAAAAAAATAACAGAAAAGTAAGAATAAGAACAGGAGAAATGATAAGCAACCTCCATGTCGATAATAGTATGGAGATAGGAGGTAGCGATTATAATAGTTTGACTGCTGATGAACGAGAATCTTCCTTATGTTCTAGAGGAGAATTAGCAACTTTAAAAGAAGACAATGCCAAATTTTTTTATATAGATAAAAAATGTACAGGCGAAGGTACTGGTGAAATAACTTCTACGAGTTTAACTATGGCTAAAAAAAGAGTAGTTGCTTGGAATGATAATCTATATACTAAAGGAGGGATTTCTTATCTTAATTCGAGTAATACGAGTGATTCTGATAGAGAATATTATACAGGAGAAGAAATGGCTACTAATGGAGACCCTTTGACTTTTTATGTCTTAGAAGATCCTAAAACCAAAGTAGACCCTTTTTATACTGGAAGAGACCAAATGCCATATTATTTTCAAAAAGGATTTATAGATTTTACTCAATATGCTGAAAATACAGCGATAGATACAGAAATTATCAAGCAAAGAGGCAATATTCTTCCCTCTTTAATTCCAATCGGACAGCTTTCTTATCATACCAAAATTTATGCCAAGCAGATGATAAGGAATCTTAACCGTACTATTGAACAAGTTGACGCCGCCATTACTGCTTTAGATAACTTAGCCAATGGTCTTGTGGAAGGAAGATGTGATTGTACTCAATGTCAACACACTAGTGCTGGCGGCAGCGGTATTTGTAGTAATTTTGTAACAGGCGCATATTCATTTTGCAACAAAATGCAACGCTATGAATATCTTAAAGCAGGAGATTTTACTGTTAAAAATGAAGAAGTTTTTGTAGAAAATATTATTGACGACAATTGGAGTAGGCAATATGGCGGCACTATTAAGATGATTGTTAAAAATAGGTCTTGTGGCAAATGTGCAGAAGAAAGATATATAAGCACGCTCGTAGCTGATAATTTTTCAAGGGCTGTAAACTATCGTTACGAGAAAGTACTTTTAGGAGAAATTGATTTTTATTGGGATGGAGAATCACCAGTTAGTCTTTCTTCGTCACCGACAGAGAAGAACAAGATAGCCGCAGATGATATACTTACGATAGAAAATACTACCAATGGGAAGTCTAAAGAATGGGGCGATACAACTATGCCGTCAACATACAGCGGATATCCGTCACTTCAACCTCTTTTGAGTCAAGGAAACAATCACTTAAAATTTTTTGTTACAGATCAATGGAATAGATGGATTTTAACATCTAAAATATATATATTAGTTTTAAGCTGTCTCAAATACGAATATTCATGTGGTAATTCTGGGAAAAAAGTGTATGAACCTCCAGTCGGCTTTGAGTTATTAGAATGTAATGCATGGGATCCAACATTAAAAGAAGAAAGGCCTTGCGTTGATTATAAAAAAGACATTGTAGTAACTTTACGCAACCAGATCCATTGTGGAAAACCTATAATATATCTCTATCCTGAAAAGAAAACAGAAGTTAATGTAAAAGTTTCTTTTGACGGAGAATTCACCGAAGTTATTCCAAAATATAATAAGAACAAGGGCTGGGATGTAATAGCCTACCCTAACGGAAAATTAATTAACAAAGAAGACAATAAGGAATATGATTATTTATATTGGGAAGGAGATACAAATATAGATTTTGATTTATCAAAAGGGTTTGTGATTGAAGGAGAAAAAACTAAAGAATTTTTAGAACAAAAATTAAAAGAAATTGGTTTGAATAAAAAAGAATATGATGAATTTATTGAATATTGGGAACCAAGAATGAAAAACAATAAATATAACCTTATCCATTTTGCGGGCAAAGAATATACCGATACTGTTGCGATGAATGTTACTCCCAATCCAGATTCAGTAGTAAGAGTATTTATGGTATATCAGCCTTTGGAAGAATTTAAATTTATTATTCCTCAAGAATTTAAAAAATTTGAAAGAAAAGGATTTACAGTAGTTGAATGGGGAGGAGGAGTTGTAAATAAAAGCACAACACCGTTTGGGAAATAAATAAAAAGTTTTACGATTCTAAAAACATATTTTTTTGAAGAAAAAAAGTAACAATTATAAGTAAAATGCAACAAATAAATAAACAAATATTTATTTTAGTCATTATTCTATCTATCTTTTTTCACTTAGGAGTTTTTGCTGCAGATACAGATGAAGAAACAGATTATTTTCCTGATTGCCCTCCTGCTGGTTCTTGTTTTGTAAATAACGAAATGGATGGTTTTAATTTTGGAATTGAAGCCTTGTGGAATGTTTGTCCATACTCCTCAATATTAACAGAACAGGCAGCTGTATATAGGTCAATGGAGCATGTAAACTGGATATCAATTAGAATGATTGGTGGAGATGGTTATACTTTAGATTCTGTTGCAGCTAGAGGGTCTTATCCTATAAAAGAATTAAATGAACACCATGGTCGTGGTGAAGTTCCAGTATCAAATGAAAATCCAGGAATTCTTCAAAAAATAGACCTTTGGAGACAAAGATTAAAAACATATCAGGAAAGTAAAAATCTCCGTCCTTATTATGATTCACAAAAAAATCCGCAAAACAAATTAGATGATCGATATGATGAAAGCAGATTTGCTTTGCTTGATTGGTTGTCAACAACTAGAACAAAAATGGAAGAATGTGTAACAGGATATAGCGCTTCAAACAAAGAGAATTCAGCTAAAATAAGATTGTTTAGATGTCAAGAAGGAGTTACGATAAATAGTGCTAGTTCTTATAGGATTGCTCCAGATTTTCCTTATCCAGTACATATTACGGATATGAATTGCTTCCCTCTCAACTCTGAATATCTAACAAGAACAGAAAAAGAAGAGTGCGCAAGAAATAAAGACCGTCTTGCCGGATGTCAAAAATCACTATACAAGCCGACATATTCTCTTGCTCAGGATTCTGTACATTCTATGTATTCAACTTATTTGGATGATTTTTATTGTACTTCCGGACGGCAACAAACAGCTAAATAAAAAATTATGTTACAAAAAAAATTATTAGCAATCATAGTTTTTACTTTTACTTTTTTTATAATTAGAACTGTTTTTGCCTTGGAAGTATCTTGGCCAGCCATTCCTGGTGCGCCAACATTGAGCGATAACAGTAGTATTGGCGATTTTACAATTTATTCATACGCATTTTTTGTAGCAATCGGAACGCTTATTGCTGTTATAGTTTTAATTGTTGCAGGTGTAGAACTTATAATTACGCATAATATTGCAAAAGCAAAGCCAAGAATTATTGGCTCATTAATTGGTATTTTAGTATTAGTTGTTCCCTATTCTCTTTTAGGATTAATAAATCCTCAGTTGTTAAAACCAGCAACAAGCGGCCTAAGTTGTGAAAAATCAAGGGTTTGTATTAATCGTTATATTAATACAATAGCAAAAAAATTTATTGTCAAAGATGGAAAAACCGAAGAGTCAACCGAAATTGATGAAAAAAATATAGAAGAATTGAGTCTTAATTCAATGGCAAAAATAAGTGAAGAAAAAACAACCGTAACTAAAACTGGAGATGAAGAAAAAACAGTAATAATTGAAAAAAAGCAAAAAATCACCATTAAGAAATTTAAAGGACTGCAAAATATAATTGGATTCTCAGAAGAGAATTATGGCGGAACTGCAACAATAATTTTTAAAGATAGCTCCAATAATGATAATTTAGATAAGGATATTCCGTCTGATATTATTATTTCTAGTGAAGAATACAAATCATTTAAGGTTGTAACAAAAACAGCACAAATGTATTTTTATGATAAACCAAATTATGAAGTAGATGCTAATGCTCCGTTATCAACAACTGTCGGATTTTATGACCTCACTAAAAAAACAATTAATTCTATTGATATAGTTAATCCTTATAGTACAAACATAGATTATATAGGACTGATGTTTAATGATGCTGGGTATAAAACAAAATGCGCAGTTTTTTATGAAGATATTCCAGATATCAAAAACGATGTTTTTTTAAAAAAAGCAAACGGAGGTTCTCTAAAAATCTACAGTAGAAATAAAGAATATCTTACAGGTTCAAAAATAGTATTAACACTTTATAACAACACTTCTTGCGCAGAAAGAATTTCATCAACAGAAAAGGATATATGGAAACAAAACAAAAAATGTGAAATTACATTGATTGGGAATAATGAGGATATCCCAGATCCATCCACAGATACAGACGAGGACGTACAAGTTAAGGCTACCTGCGATAAGGATAAATATAATTGCCGAGTAACTTTAAAATCAACAAATACGATTGCATTCCCAAAAAATATTTCAAAAGTGTGTCCAAATATCGGAGGAGCTTACAGTATAGAAGATGTATTTTCTTTTAGAATTGATTCATCGGGAGTGGTGGTATTTTTAGATAAAAATAATACTTGTAATGTTTGGGAATTATTAAGAGTTGGTGAAGGAGAAAGCGATTGTAATCGGGTAAATTCCACTGGATTGAATCCTGATTCAAGTTTCAGGCCATATAAATTTTTTGTAATACCATACGGAGGAAATATAACAGGTGATATAGAAACAGCATCTCATCCGGCCTGCGGAGACGCAAGCTTTAAAGAATTTGATTCTGCTCCGACAACAGACCTTTGCAATCCAGGTACGCCTAGTACAGTTTCTGGAACTGGTCCATGGACTTGGACATGCAGCAATGAAGGACAGACTACTTCTTGCAGTACTCAAACTTGTAGTTGGACCTGTGGCGATTGGAGTGAGTGTATTGATGGAGAACAGACTAGGTCTTGTATTTCTTCTTCCATGCAATGCAAGGGAAACCCTAATCCAACAAGCCAATCATGTATTAAAAAAATTAATGGGGTGTGCGGAAAATCAAACGGCAAAGAATTTGACTCTGCTCCAACAATAGATCTTTGCGAAACTGGAACGGCTAGTGCAGTTTCTGGAACTGGTCCATGGACTTGGACATGTAAAGGAATTGATGGTGGAAAAAATGATGAATGTCTTACTAGTGCTAGCACAAGATGTGAGTGCGGAGCTTCAAACGGCAAAAAATTTAAATTTGCTCCGACAACAGACCTTTGTGATGAAAACTGTTCTTCTTCCGGAGTTTTAGGAGGTGGTCCATGGACTTGGACATGCGAGGGAGAAGAAGATGATCAAGAAAGTATTTCATGTAGTGCTAAAAAGATTCTTCCTATAGACGGAAGATGCGCAACAGTTTCAGCGTCTTTTGCTCCACCAACGACTGGTTTATGCGAACAGGGTACTCCTACTGCAGTAAAGTCTGATTATAGAGAGAAATATCCAGCATATTATAATGGTAATTGGCCATATTATTATTGGACTTGGACATGCGAGGGATATGATAACGGCTCAAGCGAAGATGGTAAATCTGTTGATTGTGAAACTAGTCAAATAATTTATGCTCAATGTGGACGAGATGCGCCAGATGGTCAAACAAAGTGCGGAGAGCCTACATCATGCGGAGTTGATGTTTGTAAGATGGGTTATTGTGACTGGATTACAGATTCTGATATAGAAGATCCATTTGAGGCTTGGTCATGCAGAGCCTATAATAAGGTTGAATGTGGTATTAATGATCAAACTAATCATCCTGGAAATAATACTGCAAAATGCGGTACTGCAAAAGGACAATTATACCCCAATGGCATTCCTAGTGATCCGTCTTTACTTTGTGATTATAGCGGCACTCCTATAATAGGAAAAGATTCATGGAATTGGTCTTGTCTTAGTAAATATGGTACCTCTTCAGTATTTTGTTCTGCTGCTAAAAATAATTAATCTTATGGATTATAAAAAAATAATATCATTTATTTTTTGCACCACTTCCCTATTTTTAATTTGCGGAACTGTTTTTGCCTTGGAAGTATCTTGGCCGACAATAGGCAACCTCTCAATAAAAAATACTTCTAGTATTGGAGACACTGTCAAATATTTTTTTGCTCTTTCAACTGCGGCTGGTTCGGTAATAATGTTTGGAATGATAATCTCAGGAGGAATAGATTTTATATTTGCTAAAGGAGAAATGGGAAAGATTAGCAGAGCCAGGACAAAAATAATTGGATCAGCTATTGGTATGATAGTTTTACTTAGCATATTTGTTATATTAAACAATATTAATCCTGCGCTTTTATCTCCAGAAAATATCGGAACAGAATGCGTCAATGGCATAAAAAGAAAAGTAACAAAAACATATACAGACTCTAAAGGAGAAAAACAGGAAAATATTATTTATCAATGCATAAATTCTAATCAGCCGGATTTAACTGTTGCAAAAGCTGCGAATAGTGAAACTGATGAAACTATAACAATAGAAGATCAAGGGTCTACCTATCCCCTTTGTTTTATGAGAGAAGTTATTACTTTTCCAGAAAAGAACTACAAAGGAGAGAAAACAGTAATTTTTAAAGACGATACAATAAATAATGACAATTGTCCTGCAGCAGATAGCATAAACCTTGGCGATGCAAAATCGTTCAAATTTATGTTAAAACAAGATGGAATTTATTTGTATGGGGGGGACAATACACTTCCTGAGTGTGGAGAAGACCATTTAAGCGATAAAGACCCTCCAACTGAGTTATGTGATTCCTCTAGCACCTCTAGTGACCTGACTGAAGAAACAGATGGTCATTGGACTTGGAAATGCAAAAAAAATGATTCAGATATTGAGATAAGTTGTCGAACAACGATAAATCCTGAGTGTGGCACAGATCATTTAAGCGATAAAGACCCTCCAACTGAATTGTGTAATTCTTCTAGCACTTCTAAAGACCTGACTGAAGAAACAGATGGACATTGGACATGGAAATGCAAAGGAGAAGGTTCTTCAAATATTGAAGTTTCTTGTAGAACATTAATTCCAGCAAGTTGCGGAACAGATCATCTAACTCATAATAATCCACCAACCAATTTATGCGAATCTCCTAGCACTTCTTCTGATTTAACAAAAAAAGATAATGGAAGCTACACTTGGCAATGCAACGGGGAAAAAAGCAACAGTTCCGTATCATGCCGAACACTATATCCTGCGGGATGTACATTTAAGTCAGAATTTATTACTAATGGAGTAAGTCAAAGACCTCCTGATGGAGGAAATGGAGGAACAGTAGATGTTACAACCAAAGAATTTAATTGGGATGGAGTTACAGATATTTCTATATCAAGCGATGGTACAGAACAAGATAATTTTATTTTTCTTGACGATTCTTTATTGATAGAAAATTTATCAAATGGAAAGTCTATATTATTTAGTGGAACAGATCATAGGGGAACAAATATAGGAGACCCGTCAATTAAAGGAATTTTACAAAAAGGATCAAATACATTAAAATATACAGCTATTGATAGTGATAATGACGCAGCATGTACAGGAATCGGAACGCTTTATTTAACTTGGTGTGAGAAATATTCTGAAGAACAGGCATCTTCAATAATATCTCCCACATCCGCTTCGCCAATGACAACAATTGCATCAAATCCAATTTCGAGTTCATGGCCTATATTCGGAGAATCTACAGATTCTACAAACGATAAAAAACTCGGTCCATTTTTTTACAATACTAACGTAGAAAATTTTGACCTAGAAAATTTTAACGATAAAGTTAAAAAAATAGAATTTGTAAGCAAGAATTTCAAAAAAACTACAGTGGAAGAAATCAGTCTTATCTCCGGAAGTTTTTATGGAGCAGTTTTATTTTCCAATCCTAGTTTTAGCGGTAAGTGTTTTTATGTAAGTCCAGAAAACGGCGATTTGACAAAAAAAGACAAAGCAACGGGAGAGGATATAGTTATGAGTGGAGATTTATCTTCAATGATTATTTTTAAAGCTAAACTTACGATAAAAACAGAGGCTGATTTATCAAATGGAAGTGTTGATTTGTATGCTACTCCGAACTGTGGCGAAGATGATATAAAAACAGATGATACAGGACATAAATATGATGTATGTTCCTTAGCTATTACTCCTACCACAGCAGAATATTTAGAGCTAGAAAAAATTATCTTAGGACAATCAAAATCATTTATTCCTACTGCTACTATAGATCCGGATTATGTGGAGCCAGCTTGCGCAGATAAGTTTTTAAAAAAAGACAGGAAGAGCTATTACGATATACAATCATTTCGCATCAACGGATCAGCAGGGGTGGTATTGAAAACTGATAAAGGAAATTGCCATTATTTTGACGTAAAAACTAATCCTAGGAGAGGAAATTGTTTTGCCAATTTGCAAGATACTTTTAAGAGCTTCTTGGGACAGGAAAAAGTAAAAACAATAATGATTATTCCATTAGAACAAGCTCCATAAATATTAAAAAAATAGTACAATGGATTATAAAAAAAAAATAACATTTACTTTTTGTATTATTTCCCTATTGCTAATTAGCAAGATAGCTTTTGCATTGGAGAATATCTACCCAGAGGTTGCTGGAAAAAGCATAGGAGATGATTCAACCTTTTTAGATTATGTAACTTATGGTTTTGCGCTTGTAACTGCGTTAGGAGCAGTTATAATGTTTGTAGTTTTAGTACGAGCAGGATTAAAAATGATTACAGGATCAGGAAATCCCAATGAGGCTAAAAGAGAAGTTAAAAGGGCTTCATTCGGACTCTTTCTTTTATTTGCAGTCTATTTGACCTTGAATACAATAAACCCTTATTTAGTAAAACCTCAAACAATTGATCAGGCTTGTACTGAAGGGATTCCTTTGCAAATAGAGAAAACAAAAACTACTGATGGCGAAACAAAAGAAAGTCTTTATAATCTTTGTGTTAAATCCAATATTCCAGACTTAGCAACAATAAAGCAATCTTACGCATCTGATTTTTCTGCCTGTGTTACCAAGGCAGTAATATCATATCCAGAAGTCAATTATAAAGGAACCCCAACGGTTATTTTTGACGATACATCAAGCAAAACAAAAAATTGCATATATACTCACGAAGTATCAGGATCAAAATCATTAAGGATTATTCCAAAAATGAAAGGAGCCTATCTTTATGAAAAAGATGGATACGGAATTGGAGAAAATTCTTCAACTCCATTATTTTTTAATGTTGGAACAGATGATTTATCAAAAAATGATTTTGATAATAAAACAAAATCAATAAATATTATTAGCAAAGATTATTCAGAAGACCCATTGCCGATTTCTGAAGATTCTAATGATACAATTACAGAAGATTATGCAGGAGCAATAATTTTTGAAAATCCTGGGTATAGAGGAAAATGTTTGGCAATAGATTCGAATAATGAATCTCTAACAGGTATTGATAAAGCAATAGGAGAAGTAGACTTAAGCGATAAGATTTCTTCTATTATAGTTTTTAATAAAAAAATACATTCCAAAAAACTTGCAGATGGAGAAAAAAATTATGTCTATCTTTATGCCGTTCGGGATTGTGGGAAAAATATAAATAAAGATAATCTCGAAATAGGCTTTTTAAATAAGGATAAAAATCCGACTATCACTATAAAAAATAAAGATATTTTTACATCAAAAATAAATAATTTTTTTAATATCATTACCGCTCTTCCCTATTTTCTGGATAAGGGAATAGCTATTATCGGAGAACAAGTTTTAAACATTATTAATTACGAAAAAAATAATTTCGATAAGATTTTAATTGCAATCAATGATATAAATAAATCTCTTGATAATAATCCAGCAATAGTTAAAAATCCATTTTGTTTGTCAATTAATACAGTATTTGCAGAAAGTTCTTCTTTTCGAAAATCATATAATTGGGCTAAAGCTCATGGCAAAAATTGGCTTACATCTTTTAAAAATCAAGGAGGAACAGGTACTTGTTGGGCTCATTCTGCAGTTGGAACATTAGAAGCACAAATCAGACTTTATTACAACCAGCCAGAATTAGACCTTAATTTTTCCGAACAAATGATGATAGACTGTACCAATGGGGAAGAAAGTGCTTATAGCGGAAACGAATTATATCTTAGTCCTAATCCTTATAATTCACATCCTGATTGCTATTTTGTTGAAGTAAACGAGGATACGGTTGCAAATAGAGGAATCGCTGACGAAGCTTGTGATCCTTTCTCTGAAAGAGATACTAAAATGTATACAGGTAAAGATGTTTGTGGAACATCAGTATGTAGTGATTGGGAAGAAAGAGTTTGGAAAAATTCCAGTTATTTAGGATATGGAAATATATCAGACAATTCTTGTCCTAATAAAACACATAGCATTTCAGAAGAAGGTTTAAAAAAGATGCTTATTACAAAAGGACCATTAGATGTTGCAGGGGAATACACTTTTTATAGTGGCGGAAGCTACGAAAGAGGCGGACATGCTATGGTTCTGATTGGATACGAAACTGATAGTAGTGGTACTACCACGTGGATATTTAAAAATAGCTGGGGATCTTCTGGCTCTGGAGTAGCTGGAATGGACTTGACTAAGGATGGAGGATATCTAAAAGTAAGAAGTCTTAATAACTCTGCTCTTTATAACGCTTCTATTCCTGTCGGGCCATTTACGCCTCCATCAAATAAAGAATATTGGCCAGCAGGATTTGATGGAGAAATAAAATGCACTGATGCTGATAATGATGGTTATTGTTTTTGGGGATCATCAGATGAAAAGCCACCTTCTTGCGACGCTTTAACTTGCGAAGAAGAAAAAGACTGTGATGATAGCGATGCAACTGGGCATATTTTTGATAGTAATTATAATTGTGGAGAAACAACAGATACTTGCACTGATGCTGATAAAGACGGATATTGTTATTGGGAGGGAGACACAAAACCACCTTCTTGCGACGCTTTAACTTGCGAAGAAGAAAAAGACTGTGATGATAGTGATGATACTATTAAAAATATATGTTCTGAGCTTCCAAGTGGTAGTATATCTCCAGCGGAACCTATTCCTGATCCTGAACCAGATCCAGTATATGGTGTAGGGGGGTTGTATGATGTATGCAAAATAGAAATTCCGGAATTAGAATCTGAAAGTGAGATTATGAATTTTGAAAAACTAATATCAGAACAATGCGCAGGAAAGTTCTTGAAAACAAAAAGCGGTAAGACTTACGATATAATTTCTTTTAAAATTGGCGGTCCGGCAGGAGTAGTTATAAAAGGAAGTAATGGCAATTGTCTTTATTGGGATACTGCGAGCGTGGAAAAAACAGGGTCTTGCGTTAATGAACTTAGAGGGTCAGATATTTTTAATACAAATATCATAGCCGAAGCATTAGGAAAGACAGTAAAACCGAAAAGCATAATAGTTTTTCCAAAGGATTAAAATGTTTATAAAAAAGAAAAAAGAATTATTAATATTAGCTATTTTTTATTGTCTGTTTAGTTATGGAGCTGTTTTTGCGCTTGAAGTGACTTTTCCGAAAATAGGAGAACTAACCTTGAGTAGTGATTCAAATATCCCGAATACGGTCGAATATTTTTATAATGTAGGAATTGCTATTGGAACTCTTGTTGCAGTAGTTATGATAATAATTTCGGGTATTACGATATTTTTATCAAGAGGAGAGCCAGCCAAAATTAGTGATGCTAAAAAAAGAATGATAGGAGCCATATTCGGAATAATAATTTTAGGAGGGTCTTATTTAATTATTTATGTTATAAATTCAAAAATTTTTGAAATTCAAGAGCCAGAAGAACGTACTTCAAATTCTGATGATATAAGCGGGGTTTATTTAAAAAAATCTTCAGGAGAATCAATATTACTAACAGTTGCAACTCCAAATTTAACTGCGCAAAATTTTAATGAAAAAGCTACTGATTTTGAAATTAAATATCCGTCAGAAAGTGAAATAAAATATGGAGCGATTTTTTTTAGCGGAACTGATTATAAAGGACAATGCTATTATAGCGGTAGTAAAGGAACTGAGAGTGGAACAGCACCATTCAGTATAAGCTCAGTATATGTATTTAAGACAACTGGAAAAGATGGAACTGCTGTGAAAATAATAAATAATGATAACGGTAGCTGTCAGGAGTTAAGTGAAACGAAACATGGATTTTATCCAAAAACAACAGAAATTTCTTCTTATGGGACACCATTTAAACTAGTAAATGAGGATGACGGCCATTGGATAGAGACAGGGTCAATTATATTGGATGATAAAACATTAGTGTTAATAGAGACAAGAAATAAAGAAAATTGCACTGAAACAGAGAGTGAAGATGGAGATGATAGCTCTCCATGCAATTGCCAAGTTATCCGCAAGACTGGAAATGAAACATGCTATCCGCTAAAATATGACTATTCTTATAATCCAGACAGTGTAGATACGATTAAGCCCGGATATGTATCAGTCTTTCAATTATATTAGAACAAATCCGCCTAGGAGAATTTTAAATAGACTTCAGTAAGTCTTATCCAATCTTCTAAAGACAATGTTTCAGCTCTTTGAGCCGTATTCAAACTAGAAGATTCTAATATTTGTTTTATTTTATCTCGCTCCCCTATCTGGGTTAGATTTTTTAATAGTTGCTTTCGTGGAGATGAAAAACCTGTTTTGAGCAATTTAAAAAAAGTTTCAGTAAATTGCTTATTATATAGATTTTTTTTGGGAATAAAAGAAATAACAGCGCTATCAATTTTTGGTTTTGGATGGAAGCAATTTTTGGAAACAAAAAAAGCTATTTTTGGACTTGCATAATAATTAATACTGATTGAAAGCAAGGAATTAATGTTTTTACTACAAATTCTTTCCGCAACTTCTTTTTGGATCATTAAAGTTATTGATTCTGGAGTTTTTTCATTTTCCAAAAGTAAGCGAATCAAATGAGATGTCAAATAATATGGAATATTAGCAACAACCTTATACTTTTTGGGTAATTTGTGAAATAATTCGCTATTTGGATTTTTCAGTTCTTTTATAGCATCGCCAACGATTATGTCTACATTATTTATTCCCTTTTTATCAAGAGAGTTACTAAGCCAATTGGCTACCTTGCGATCCATTTCGATTGCTATTAATTTTTTAGAGTTTGTGGCAAGGATTTCAGTGATCGTTCCAAGGCCAGGTCCTATTTCCAAAATAACATCTCTTTTGTTTATTTTGCTTGCTTCTGCTATTTTTTTAATAATATTTACGTCATGGAGAAAGTTCTGGCCAAGGCTTTTTTTAGCTGAAAATCCTGCTATTTCGAGAGTTTTTTTAATGTTTCCGTTTGGGGAGAACTCAATTGACATAGGGAGTAAAAAGATTAAAATAATACTATATACAGATATTGGAATAGAAACTATTAAATTTCAAGGGTTTATTTACGAGAATGAACAAAAAATTATCTTTGGGCAATTATAGTATTAAGGAAAATAAAATAATCAGATTTGCAAAGACCCCAAAAGGTCGTTTTTTTGCTGTAATCCTATGTTTTGTCTTTTTTCTAGCTGTGAGTATTAATCCTTTTGAAAAAAACAAAAATAGTAATGTTTGGGCGGATCAAGTATCTGAATTTATTAATCTTGATCAGGGATTGCTTCCAGCCAGTGGAACAATATTGGTGAATGATAATGGAGTTGCTTCTCCAATCAGCTCTCCCCTATTTGTCTCGTCAGAGAACTTGGCAACTTTGATGCAGGAAGATACTAATAGTAATCAGCAAAATGATAATTCTATTATCAAATATACGGTACAAAAAGGTGAAACGATTTCTGAGATTGCTGAAAAGTTCAGCATTTCTACTGAAACCATATTGCTTGCCAATGAACTTTCAAGTATGAAAATTAAAGAAGGGCAAGAATTGATAATTCTACCAATAAGCGGAATAATGCATATGGTAGAAAAAGGCGAAACAATAGAGTCCATCGCCAAGCAATATGGTTCTGACTCGGAAAGAATAGCAGAGTTTAACAATTTAAACGATAAAAAAGAGGTTTATTTAGGAGATTTATTGATTATTCCAGATGGAAAACCAATTAAAACTTCTCCTATCGTTGCAGGCGGCAAAAAACAAGAAATCGACGAAGATTATATTCCTTCTGTAGCCGAAAATATTCCTCAAATAGATTCCGTATTTATTATACCGACTAAAGGTCTTTTGACTCAGGGGGCTCATTATTCATATACTAGCGGAAGGAAGAACTATTATACAGCTGTTGATATTGCTAATGATGTCGGAACTCCCGTTGTCGCCGCTGCCGCTGGGACAATCCAGATTGTTAAGAAGGTATGGCCATATGGAAATTATATTACAATCCTTCATGATAGCGGAGCAACAACTCTTTATGCGCATTTAAGTGCTTTTGCTGAAGGCGTACTTCCTGGGCAAAGAGTCTCACAGGGGCAGATGATTGGATATATGGGAAATACTGGACACATCGTTACTTTCAGGGGAGGAAATGGAAGTCATCTTCATTTCGAAGTCAGAGGGGCACCAAATCCTCTAGCTAGGAAGGCTACTGGAACAAAAATCAGTTATTAAATCAATAGAGGCTTAAACCTCTATTTTTATTTGTATTTAATTTTGTTTACGATAAGCAATAGCTTCAGATATATGAGAAAAAAGAATTTTCTCGCTTTTATCTAAGTCAGCGATCGTTCGAGCTACTTTTAATAGTCTATGATAACCTCTAGGAGAAAGTTTTCCAGAATCAACCGCAAGTTTAAGAATCTCAGCTGAATCTTTTTCAAAAGAACAATATTTTTTTATTTTTTCAATATTCATTTCTGAATTCAAACTGATTCCCTGCCCTAAAAATCTTTTAGATTGTATTATCCTTGCATTGGCAATATTTGTTTTTATTTTTTCTGCTTCTTCGTAATTATTTTCCGCATTTAACTTATCAAATTTTATTCTAGGTACTGTAATAGACATATCTATCCTGTCGATAATTGGCCCCGATAATTTTCTCCTATACATTTGGATCTGCGAACTATTACACATGCAGTCTTTTTCAGAGTCTCCATAAAATCCGCAAGGACAAGGATTTGCTGCAATAACAAAAGAAAATTTTGCAGGTAAAGATATCCAGTTTTTGCTTCGAAGAATTGTTATCTCTCCTTCTTCTAATGGCTGTCTTAATCCTTCAAGTATATTGCGATGGAATTCTGGAAACTCATCTAAAAAAAGTATCCCTCTATGGGCTAAAGTTATTTCTCCTGGTCTAAGTGGATTTCCTCCTCCAAGAATTGCAGCTTCGGAAGATGTATGATGAGGAGACCTAAAAGGCGGAGTTGATATCAATGGATAATTTTCTTCTAATGACCCAAGAAGACTATATATTTTTGTAACTTCAAGAGATTCGTCTTCGTTTAGCTGTGGCAATAGACTAGCCATAGCTTTTGCAAGCATTGTTTTTCCTGTTCCCGGAGGCCCTTCCATTATTAAGTTGTGTCCGCCAGCTGCCGCAATTTCAAGCGCCCTTTTGGCATATTCCTGTCCTTGTATCCAGACAAGTTCATTAGGAATTTCTAGCTCAGTTTTTATTATTTTCGTTTCTGCATTTATGTTTATTCTTCCTTCAAGATAAGCTAAGCAATCCGTAAGATTTTTTATTCCGATAACTTTTATTCCAGAGACAAGAGCTGCTTCACGAGCATTTTCTTTTGGCAATATTAATTCTTTAAATCCATTTTCTTTTGCTTTGATTGCGATTATAAGGGCTCCCCTAGCCTTCCTAATGTCTCCATTGAGAGATAACTCTCCTATGATAAGCTTATCTTCTGGATCAAAGCGTGCTTGTTTGGATCCAATCAAATATGACAAAGCAATCGGAAGATCAAGAATAGCTCCTTCTTTTTTTGTATCAGCCGGAGCAAGATTGATAATTATTTTTAAATTTTCGCTTGAAGGTTTTTTGAGAAAACTATTTTTAATTGCTGAATCAATCCTTTCTTTTGCTTCTTCAATTGATTTTGAGGCAAGTCCAACAATACTGAAAGAACGCAATCCTTTGGTGCATTCGGATTCGACTTCGATGATTTGGGATTGCAATCCAAATATATTTGCTGAAAATATTTTAGAGGACATGAGATTAGATTGATAAATATATTAATTTAATCTGCTGAATTTATTGTTCGCAATAAAAAGAGTCCGCTGTAGCGGACTCTTTTTTGATCTCTTATTTATTATACTTTATGTTTAGTGCAAGTTTTTGCTTCAGGGATAGCTTTTAGCCTTTCTTCTTCTATTTCTATTCCGCAAACTTCGCATTTTCCATAGTTATTTTTTTCAATTTTTTCAAGAGCTGTATTCACATCTTTTAACGTTAATTCTAAAGCATGCTCGACTGGCAAGAGATTTTCATATTCTTCCACTTCATCTTCTTCGCATTCAATATCATCGCAATTCTCTCCAGCTGGAAATCTTGTATTCCAATCATTCCCTACTTTATTCTTTGTAGCAAATGACTCTAATTCTTTTTCTAGATTAAGTTTATTTTGTTTTAATTTTTGTTTTAGCTCTTTTAATAATTCTGGATTCATACGGTTTTCTTATTATTTTATTCTTTTTCTTGAGCGTCTTCTTCTATCTCTTCTTTTGTATTTTCACTGTTTTTTACCCTATCAGAAATTTGAGAAATTTGAATTTTTATATTTTGTTCTTTTTTCTCGTTAATATCGGATATTTTGTCTCGGAAAGTTTTTATTTCTCCAGATATTAATTGATATCGTTCCTTAAGATTTTCTCTTTCTTTTTCAGCCTTAGAGAGAGAATCTTCTATTTTCCATCTTTCTGTTTCTACGTCTCTTCGAGCCCTTTCAGCAGATTTTCGTTGTTGCTCAAGCGTTCTGACTTCATTTTCTGTTCCAGCAGCATCGGTTCTTTTTTCTAATATTCTAATTTCTTCTTCTGATAATTTTTCCCTGTTTCTAATCTCTAAAAGTTTTCTATCTAATTCATTTTTTAATTTTGTATTTTCAAACATCTTATCTTTAATCGCAAAAGCCTCGGTCTCAATTTTTTCAAGATCTGTTTGAATGGTTCTTTTTTGTTGTTCAAGTAAAATATCTTCCCTATCTCTGCGAAGTATTTCTAATTCTAAATTAAGCTCTCTTTCTTTAGAGACTATTTTTTCAAAATTATATGTGCATTCGTTTAATTGGGCTTTCAAAGATTTTATTTCATCTTCTTTTTCTTCTTGTTCAAGCACAACATCATTTCTTTGATCTTCAATTTTCCATCTCTCCTTTTCAAATGTTCTCTTTTCGTCAACGCTTTGAGAAGCATTTTCTTGATCTTCAATCGTCTTTTTAACTTTTTCAATCCTTTCTTTTCTTTCAAGAATAAGATCAAGTTTTTTTTCAGCTCTTTCTATTTCTAATTCAATTTCTTTTTTTCTTTGTTCAAAAGGAATTTTTTCTTCAAGGACATTGCTAATCGCTTCTTCTGTATCAAAAGTAGCATTAGTGATTCTTCTAAGTTTTTCTTCATCAGTTTCTTCTTTCTTTTTTTTCAATTCTATTAAACTTTTTTCAGCCTCTAACGCAAGTTTTATTTTTTCTCTTTCTCTTTCTTTCTCTGAAATTTTCTTGCCCTCGTTTTCTCTTTCTCTTGCTTTTTCTGCAAACGAATCAAGCTCAGCCTGTTTGGTAAGCTGTTCAACAGATGGCATTTCAGGAATAATTATTTCTGATTTTTGTTTTATAGCTTTTTCTTTTACTTGCCTGTTTGCAACTGCATCTGCAATATTAGTAATTTCTAATGAGTCTTTAAGTTTTTCAGCTGACTCTTTCTCTAATTTTTCTTTTTCTAATTTTTCTTTCTCCAGTTTCTCTTTCTCTAATTTTTCTTTTTCTAATTTTTCTTTCTCCAGTCTTTCTTTCTCTAGTTTCTCTTTTTCTAATTTTTCTTTCTCCAATCTTTCTTTCTTAGCTATTTCTGACAAAGTTTTCTCCAATCTTTCTTTCTCCAATCTTTCTTTCTCTAATTTCTCTTTTTCTTTAGCTTGAGCAAATTTTTCGTGTGCTATTTTTGAGATTCTATCTTTTTCTTCACGGCTAAGTTCATCTTTTACAATAGGACTAGGCTTTTTAGGAACACTTGATGTAATTGCAATTGTATTGAATGTTGGAATTGCATTTCCTCTGTTTGTTGAATTAAAAGAATCACCCAAGTTCGTTTTTGGCTTTTGTATCTGGAATGGAGTTACTGTTAAAGGTTCAATTTTTTTCAAAAAATTTGGATTCTCCAATGATTTTTTTTCTGCTTGAGCCAAATCCTTTTTCATTGTTCGGATTTGACTTTTTTCTATTCTAAGGTTTTCCTCCATAGAAGATAAGAGTATTTAATTAACTTATTTTTTTAGCTTGTTTTAATGATAAATTAATACGCCCCTGTTCGTCAATAGAGATAATTTTTACAGGGATGGTATTTCCTATTTTTAACACGTCTGTTACCTTCGCAACTCGTTTGTCATCTAGCTCTGAAATATGAACCATTCCTTCTTGTCCTGGTAGGAATTCTACGAAAGCGCCAAAATCAAGTATTCTTTTTACGACTGCATTTTGATATATCTCCCCTATTGAAACTTCATGAGTTAAGTTTTTAATCCATTCAATTGCTTTCTCTCCATTTTCTTTTTTATCAGCAGTGACATAGATTTCTCCTGTTTCTTCAATATCAATCGTAACCTCGCAAGCGTCAATGATTTCATTTATTTTTTTCCCTCCTGGGCCGATAACATCCCCGATTTTTGAAGGATTAATTTTTAAGATATAAATTCTTGGAGCGAATTTCGAGATATCATTTCTAGGAGCTGGCAAGACAGCAAGCATTTTTTCCAATATTTCAAGTCTCGCAATTTTTGCTTGAGCAAAAGCTTCTTGAATTATTTTTTCAGTAATTCCTCTGACCTTGATGTCCATTTGTACAGCAGTAATTCCATTTACAGTTCCTGCCGCTTTAAAATCCATATCGCCAAAATGATCTTCTTCTCCTTGGACATCCGTTATTATTTTATATTTTTTATTTTCAGTGCTTTGTGATTTATTCATATCAAGCATCAGTCCCATCGCAATTCCAGATACAGGAAACTTGATCGGAACGCCACCATCCATAAGAGCTAAGCAAGCGCCACAAGTAGAAGCCATAGAGCTAGAGCCATTAGAACATAAAACTTCAGAAACAATTCTAATGGTGTATGGAAAATCACTGACATCTGGCAATACTCCTCGAAGTGCTTTTTCTCCAAGCATTCCATGTCCTATTTCTCTTCTTCCTGGTCCTCTTATAGGTCTTGTTTCTCCAACACAGTAGGGAGGAAAATTATAATGGTGCATAAAGCGTTTTTTCCCTTGTATTTCCATTTCTTCCATTACTTTTTGATCTCCTGGCGCTCCTAATGTTAAGAATGATATTACTTTTGTCTGTCCTCGGCAAAATACTCCAGTTCCATGAATACGTTTTAAAATACCAGCATCACATTCTATATTTCGAAGTTGTTTAGAGTTTCTTCCATCAATACGAATATCTTTATTAATGGCTCCATCGTGCATTATTTTTTCTGCTTCATTTTCAAATATATGCCAAGCAAATTTAATTTTTTCTTCTTCTGTATATTTTTTAGTATATTCAACAAATTCTTCTTTGATATGAATAAGAGTGCCATCTTTAAACATAGCTTTTTCAAGCTTTCCTTTTAAAAATTGCAATACATCATTTTCAAGCTCATCATCAAGGACAATTTGTTTTATAGCTGTTTTTGTTTTTCCAATTTTTTTAACAATATCTTCTTGGAAAGAAAGTATTTTCTCTGCAAAATCTTTACCAGAAAACATTACTTTTGTAATTGTTTCTTCCGAAACTTCTTTCACTTCAGCTTCAATCATATTTACTAGAATTTCTTTACCAGATTCTGACCTAAGGAAAGAAGTAGTCATATCAATCTTTGTATCTACTTTATCGTCGACTAATGGGAAAATATTTATTTTTCCGTCTTTTTCTCCGAATTTGATTGGGGCTAATGGTCCATTCCATGGAATATCAGAAGCAGATAGAACTAAAGAAGCAGCAAGAAGACCAAGTATTGCTGGGTCTATAGTCTTGTCCCAAGACAAGCATGTTATTACGATTTGTACCTCCCTTTTCAATCCCGAAGGAAATAATGGTCTGATTGCACGATCAATAAGACGAGAATTAAGAATACATTGATCTGTCGGACGCCCTTCTCTCTTTTGAAAACGGGATCCAAAAATTTTTCCAACAGCATAAAATTTTTCTTCATAAAGTGTTGTTAATGGAAAAAAATCAAGCCCTTCAATTTCTTTTGGGGACATGACACAATTTGCCATAACGCAAGTATCTCCGTACTTTACAAAAACAGAACCATTCGCTCTTTCAGCTAGGTCCCTAAACTCTGCTATTATTGTCTTGCTTTCGTCTAGCTTTAGTTCAAAAGATTCAATTTTCATAGAGTTCTTATCGTATGAATATTTAAAATTCTTAAATTGCAGTCTGTACTTTTAATCCAACTTTTTTTGCAACTTCTGCGTATTTTGTCTCATTAGTTTTTTGAAGATATTTCAAAAGTTTTCTTCTTTTAGAAACCATCTTTAAAAGTCCTTTTTTTGAGTGGACATCTTTTTTATGAATTTTAAGATGATCTAAAAGGCGTTCTATTTCTTCCGAAAGTATTGCGACCTGCACTTCGGCTGAGCCAGTATCATTATCATGAATTTTAAAATCGTTAATGATTTTTGCTTTTTCTTCTGTTGAAATCATATTTTTATTTTTTATGTTATTTTTTAGCCCTTTAATTTTTTGCGAGAAAAGATTAATTCATTTTATTTTACTATTTTTTTAATAGCATTGAATCTTTCTTTAATTTTAATTTTTAAATTTCTATTTTATCTCTATCCTTAAAATCTAATCGTAATGGTGCCCCGTGGGTAATGGGATTTGCCCTCATCACTTCTTGTTAGAAGTTCTTCAGGCCTGCTTTTGAACCAGTCGTTCAAAAGCTTCAAATCCCCCAATTACCAGTTTCGCTATTTTTAAAGCTTCATCATATTCAATTTCAAAATCTAATCGTAATGGTGCCCCGTGGGGGATTTGAACCCTCGACCTTGAAGTTAAGAGCTTCCTGCTCTGCCAGCTGAGCTAACGGGGCAAATCTTACTTCGACTTTTCCATAAATTGATAAACCCAAGTATCAGCACCGATTAGCTTTAGGAAAGTTTCTACAATAATATAAGCGCTAAAAACGAGAATTATCCCTACTGCTCCATAAATAAGCATATTTTTCCCTTCTTTAAATTTTGCTGGATCGCCCGATGAAGTCATCATTTTAAATCCAGCAAAGACAAACCATAATACGGCTAAAATTGGTACTATTGTATATAAAATGTATTGTATAACATTTGGTATTAGCGTATAAAGTAAGTCATCAAGGGTGCAAGCATCTTCGCCCTCGTTACCGCAAGGGACTAATCCTGAACTGGAAGTATCCGCGTAAATAAATATGGGTAAAACTAAAAAAAATAAACAAAAAAACACCTTAAGATATTTTATTTTAGTTCTATAAGCCATAAGGTATAATTTAAAAATTATCTTTTTAAAGTATAGCATTTTTTATTTAAAAATCAAGAGCAAATGCCTGCTAAATTTAATATTGTGAGCAATATTTTTTATCAAACAAAAAATATAAAATATTTAATTCATAACAAAATTAACTAAAATAAACGCAAAATCAGATAAGTATACCCTATAATTGTATATTGACAAAGAAAAATAATTATATATTATATAAAAAGTATTTTGGAGTTAAAATGAGCAAAGATTGTGATACAAACTGCCAGGAGTGTAAAGATACTCGTTGTCCGTTATATGAAGCTTTTCATGATGTTTCCTTGGAGGAATCATTAAAAAGCGATAACGAGGAGTAGCTATTTCTAAGAAATAGCTTTTTTATTAGAAAAACCTTCGATTTCATACAAAAAAGAGATATCAAATCATATCTCTTTTTATATGTGCCCCCGGAGGGAATCGCCTTTCGGTATTTATCTGCTGATAAATCCTCAAGGCCTGGCTCGGACTCAGTCAGCCCTCCGCCTTCGATTCCCCTCTAATCATACAAAAAAGAGATATCAAATCATATCTCTTTTTATATGTGCCCCCGGAGGGAATCGAACCCCCATCCGCGGTTTCGAAGACCGATACTCTATCCGTTGAGCTACGGGGGCAATATGGGCAATATGAATACTTTTTATAGCATTTATGCCTATTTTTCAAGCTTTTTTTGAGTTCGAGCCTTTTTTATTCGAAAGTTTTGAGCTTTTTTAACTATCGCTTTCGTTATTTTTGATTTCTTTTCCTTTTGTAATACTTTTTTAGCTTTTAAAGCAGTTGTTTTTGTTGGTTTTTTCTTTGGCGTTTTTGAAATAGGTCTTTTTTTGGGTTTTACTTTACTATCCTTAGTCAAAAGCGAAATATCTTTATCATAACTATTATCTATTTTAATATCGTAATTTTTTTCTTTGTTAGTGTTAATCCATTTTTTAATTTTAACTTTAAAAAGAGGAACGTCATCTCGATCGAAAAAAATTCTATTTTCAATTAAATCTCTCTTTCCGCTTAATGGGAAGATATCATTTAAAGGGACTATTCTTTTTAATATCAAAATGATTAATGCGCAGAATAATAGAGAGAAAGTGCTCCAAAGATTTATATTAGCAAAAGACATCATAACTCCGAGCAGGACAGAAATCATAATAGCAACAGAAGAGCTCCAAAGCATAGAAAAAATAATACAGACTAAGCACATAATCAAAACTATTGGAAGATATAACGGCAATAATGTTCCTAGTAAAAGAGGAAAACTTTTTTCTTCTCTAGCATTAAAAAAAGGAGACCAGCTATGTCCGATAATACTTGCAATTCCACAAAGAGCTTGAACTTGGAGAGGCGCTCCAAATAAAAAAGGAAGAAATACTGCAAGAAATCCTTTTAAAAGGCTCAAAGAAAAAATAGTTATATTTTGCCAATTGTAATCAAAATCTTTAGTATCACCTTTATTATCATAAAAAAATCTTCCAGCGATATGTTCAATGGGTAAAAGTCCTATTATGTAACCGCTAATAATAAAAAGGAAATAAATAAAAAAATCATTAATCATTTAAATATGTTTTATTTTTAATTTTTTTAATTTGATCTTTAATACGTGATATATGCGCAATTATTATAAGAATAGTTGTGGTAAGTCCTGTTAAAAATAATTCTGGAGCTGCAAATCCGATATAAAAAACTCCGATTATTTCTCCAATTATTCTTCCGATTATTTGATTTGAAACAGCTTTCTTAAAAAATTTCTTACTTGCTGGTCTTTTGGCAAATACTTCACCAATAAGTATACAGGAAAAAAGAATAATGAAGTATCCTAAAAATGCTTTTGGATTATAAAATAATATTATTCCAAAAAAAGAAGCAGCCCCTCTTCCCCCTTTAAAATTAAGAAATGGTGAGTAATTATGACCGAGAACTACAAAAAAGGTAGCAATAGTTATAGCAATCGATTGATTATTTATAAGTCCTGTAGCCAAATAAGCAGCTAATACTGCTTTTCCTGCATCAAGTAAAAACACGCAAAGAAATGATAATACTCCAATTATTGAACCATATTTTCTGCTTGAGGCACGGAGCGTATTTAAAGCTCCTGTATTTTTTGAACCAGAATCGCGCAAATCTTCTTTTAATGCAATTTTTCCGAAAAAATAAGCAAAAGGAATAGATCCGAGTCCGAATGAAAATATCGCAATTAAAATATAGACAATTATATCCTCCATGTTTTATATCAAATTACTTAATTATTTAGTAACGCAACAAATAAGTGCGCCTGGTCCAACATGAGCGCCGATAACATAACTGGTCAGGCTGATAAATTCTATTTTTACTTTTTCTTTATATTTTTCTAAAATATCATTTTTAATTTTTTCAGCATCTTCAGGAACTCCAGCATGACTGATAATTATACGACAAACTTCCCCTTGCGCTAAAGGTTCTTTTATTTGAACATCAAGTTCTTTTAAAAGTGCATCTGAAGCATTCTTTGCTTGCATCTTAAGAGTGGATGGTTTTATTTCTCCATTTTTCATCATAAGAATAGGCCTCATTCCTACTTTTTGCATTTGATTTATTAGTATAGTTAAAGAATGATTTATTCTTCCGCCAGCCTCTAACCAATTCGCATTTTCAAGCGTTGCAAAAAGCTTTATATCTTTTAAAAATTCCTTTAATTTTTCAATAATCTTTTCGGCACGCAATCCTTCAGAAGAAAGTTCAGCAGCTCGAATAGCAAGAAATGATTCTGCTGCATCAGCATTTAAAGAGTCTAATAAAAAAATCCTTTTCTGATTTTCTGGGGTTAGCATTTTAATAGCTTGGAATGCTGAATTATAGGCTCCTGAAAGTTTAGAACTGATAGCAATACAAATTACTTCTTCTGCTACTTGCAATCCTTCTTCAAATGCATTTTTATAAACACCAATAGATGGTTGAGAAGTTTTGGGCCCTCCGATTATTTTTGTTTTTGTAGCTTCTCTCATTTTTTCATAAATATTTTCTCCTTTGATGTTTTCTTCGCCTTCCCAAATAAGCTTGAAATCAACAACAGTGAATTCATATTTTTTGACTACTTCTTCTGTGATTGATGCACTAGTTCCAATGATTATATTTAAAGGTTTCATATTTATAATTTTAATTCAAGATTAAAAATGTTGCAATGATTAATTTTCATCCCAAGAAATAGCAATTGCTCCTGGTCCAGCATGTCCGCCTATTGCTGCGCATAATTGATTAATAAAAACAACTTCGACATTATTTAATTTTTCAATTGCCGACTTTAATCTATTTGCATTTTCAAGCGAGTCAGCATGAGTAATGCCTACTAATATTTTTTTACTGCTTTGTCTTATTTTCTCAGTTCGTTTCTTAAATTCATCAGCTAAAGAATCAACTAAATTTTTAACATTTCTTTTAACTCCAATAATAGTTAATTTCCCACCCCTAAGGCCGAGCAAAGGTTTAATTCCTGTAAGTTTTTCCATTTCGGTCACCGGAATGAATTTTGGTATTCTGCCGCTTGTTTCTAACCATTTTGCTTTATCGTAAAAAGCTATTAATTTTATATTTTTTACTTCTTTGATTAGTCTTTCATTTATTTCAGAAATACTCAATTTTGCATCATTGATCATTTTTGTTGCGCGCAAAACTAATAGCCCTAGTTCTCCTGTTCCTCCTTCAGAGTCTACAACAGTAACCTTTTTTTGCAAATCACTTTGTAAAAATTTTATTGCTTGCAACGCAGAATTATATGCTCCAGAAACTTTTGAGGAAATAGTAAAACAAAGGACTTCTTCAAATTCATTTAGTTTTTCTTTGTAAAGTTTTAAGAACTCATTAATAGAAGGCTGTGAGGTTTTAATCAAACTAGGCTCTCCTATTTTTTCTGCTTGCCTTATTTTTTGATAGATATTCCCTTCCATACCCGCCATATTTTGGAAATCAATTTTATAATTGGCAATGGAAATATCAAATTGCTTAATCATTTTTTCTGGCAAATCCAACGTTTCATCCGATATTATTCCAATACGTTTTTTTGTTATTTCTTCCATGAAATTAATTTATTTTTTCAAATATTTTAATAAGCCTTCTATTTAATTACCCATCCTACAATCAGGCTCTCAGGGCATGCATTAATACTAGTTACTGGGTCAGTGATAGTTACAAAAGGAACTTCTGTTTTAGTTATGGTTTTCAGCTTTTTTCGAAGTTCTTGAGCATCTTCGGGATTATCTCCATGCGCAATAACAGCCCTCATTCTCCCTCCCCTTCTGATCTCTCTATTAGAACTTTTTTCAATCTTTTTAAACAATATATCAACAAGATCAGATGATTTAATTTTTTCAATTGGTGTCATTTTTCCATCTCGCATTTCGACTAATGAATAGTAAGTATCCTTCTGTTTAAACCAAAAACTTTTTGATTCTTTTTTCCACCAATTAGTATTTTCCAAAATTCCATACACATTAATCTTTGGAACAAAATCAGTTAATCTTTTTACGATTTCGTCCATATTGCGCAACTCCTTAATCAGTTCCAATGCCTTTAGGACCACTAATGATTGTCCAGCGCTGATATTTTTTGAATCAATCACAAACACTTTTTCACGATCGCTGAATGGCAGCATTTCCTTTGCCTTTAGAGCCGAATCATAATTACTGGAAAGTTTTGAACTAGAAACAATACATAAAACCTTCTCGAATTTTTCAAGCTGGTTTTTGTAAGCCTCAAAGAAAAACTCTGAAGAAATAGAATTTATTTTTGGTTTATTTGTTATGCCCTGTTTTTTTGCTTCTTTTATTTTTTCGCAAATACTATTTCCTATGAGCGTCTCCCCTTCTGGCCAATCAATTCTGAATGGGATAATTTCTATATTGTAATGTTGGATTATTTTTTGTCCAAGACCCGCCCTTTCATCAATTACTATTCCGATAGAAACTTTTTCAATAGATTTTTCTCCAACAACCTCTTTTGCCATATCCTGTATCTTCAAACTCTCAATATCCCCCATTTCCTTTATTATATCCCGTATTTCGTATGGACTATCTGTATGAATATGTATTTTTGTTTTATCCCCTATTTGGATTACATCAAGACAATTACCCAAATGGTGCAATCTAGCTCGTATTTTTTCCATTTTATAATCAGTATTAGTCAAAAGAGAAACGACTTCAAAACGGTTTGATATTATTTGTATAAACCTTTTTGTGGCCATCTCTTCATCTTCATTCTCGCCAGTAGCAAGGACTAATTCTTCAAAATCTTCATCAGAAAAAAGTTTTAACATATCAAAATACGCCTCAATAATCATTAAAAATCCTAATCCTCCAGCATCAACAACACCAGCAGTTCTAAGTATTTCCATATGGTTCGGGGTTTCCAATAAGGCGATATTTGCTCTCTTAAGCGCGATGCTAAAGACTTTTATAATATTATTTTCATCTTTATTTTCTCGAAAAGCATAAGCAAAAGCTCGCATTACATCAAGAATTGTTCCTTCTTTCGGGTTTTGGACAGAATCGACGGCACGAGTGTAAGCGCTTTCAAAAGCAATTGCTAATTTTTTTGTATTTAATTTTTCTTCTCTTGGTAGTTCCCCAAAAAAACCCGCAAGCCAGCCAGTATAAATAATACCAGTATTTCCTTGCGCAGCTATAAGAGCTCCATCCATAGCACTATCCCCTAGCTCTCCAATATTATTAAATTCCTTTTCTTCAATTGCATCTTTTACGCCTAGTAGCGTTGCAGCTAAATTACTTCCAGTATCTTGATCTGGAACAGGAAAAACATTAATTTTATTCACTTGTTCCTTATCTTTATCCACTCTCTCGCAGGACGAGATAATCATTTTTTGTAATTCAATTTGAGATATTTCTTCCATATAATTTAAAGAATTGCAGATATTTGGATTATTTTACTTTTTCTTCTAAATCTTTTAGCATTTTTGCTGCTATATCTTTGCCGCCTAGGCCAAAAGATAATCCAAGGATCAGTACTAGCAAAGTGACAAATCCAATAAAAATAGTCAAAATCAAAGTTTGGACAATTTGTAATTGATAGAGAATAGCCAAGATACAAATTATCCAAGTACTTGTAGCAACAACATTCCCTACTATTCCCGAATAACTCATTTTTCTTTTTTCCATTTTAACCAAAACAATCTTTTTTGAAAAATCTGCAAGAAATACTGCAAGTATGAAAATTAAAATCGAAATAAAAATATTTGGAAAATAGTTGATTACTTCTTGTAATATAATATTTATCTGGTCTAGTTTTATAATTTCAAATGATATGCTTAAAAATACTATTACAAAGAAAAATTCAATAATAGACCCGACAAATCCAGACATATCAAGCTTTGTGTCATATCTATCAAAAAATTCTTCCCATCCTAATGTTTTTAACATCTGGTTCAGTCTGATTTTATCAAGAACATTTTTAATAGCCTTTTTTATTTTTTTTGCTATAAACCAGCCAACAAAAAAAACAATAATACCCCAAAGCAATGGTGGTAACCCGCCAGAAAAACTTGTTATAAAAGCATCAATTAATTCTTTCATAATGTTTGTTTAGTTATTTTAAATTATTTCATTAAAAAATTACAAAGCAATCTACCTTTTTCGCCTCTTTTCTTATAAGTGCGTTAAAGTTTACGTTTAAAATTTTATAAAGCCTTTATTTACCTTATATTACCATTTTGCTTTATGCAAGCCTAAATCATAACCGATCCTATTGAATATTATATGAATAAAAAATGTTAAAGGAATTAAAATTATCCAAAAAAGACTCTCAAAGTGATAAAAAGGCTGAAGCACGATAAAACATCCTATACAATAATTTATTTGGTCAAATGGTATGAATGGCTGTCCAGGTTTTATTTTAAATCTCCGTTTTATAAAAGCGAACAACAAATCTCCGAAAACTGTACCAATAGATAGTAAAAAACCTGCAATTAACGCATTTGTAGCATTAGCATTAAACCCGATTAATTGGTATAAATTTAATCCTAAAAATTCGTGAATAAAGAAAAATATTTGAAAATATCCAGTCCCAACGATAATTTCAGATAATAATCCCCTCCATGTTTTATGGTTGCCTAATAACGGAGATCCAAAAAACCTATAATTAAAATCAATGGGGCCTGCTAATTTTGTGAAAAATTTTGAGTTTCTAGCAACTAATGGTGGAGCAGCATTTGCGCAATATGCTGGTATAAAAAAGTATATGCAAGCGAGTATATATAATAAGAAATCCATGAAAGGTTAGAATTTTATAATTTTTGGCTCAGTTTTTTTAATAAGTCTTTTAATATTTTCACGATGGGCCCACCATATTATTGGAATAAATAATACGCCAAGGATAGTAAAAGGAATTGATTGAGTACTATACCAAATTGCAACGGGAACAATAAAAATAATTATCAAATTAGTTAAGCTCATTATTTTCAAAGCATACAGTAGTAATACCCAAATAAACAAGAATTGCAAGGCATTTTTAAATCCAATAAGACAAATCAATACAGCAAATACTGCCGAAACAGCTTTTCCTCCTTTAAAATTAAGCCAAAAGCTATACATATTCCCAATGATCGCTGACAAAGAAATAACTGCAATTTCCCATTCAGGAAGAGAAAAATAAAAAGCTAAAATAACTGGTATGGCAACCTTCAAGACATCAAGAATTACGACCAATAAAAAATAAGAAAATCCAAGGCTTCGAAGAATATTAGTTCCTCCGACATTGCCACTTCCCTGTTTTCGGATATCAATTTTTTTTGATTTTGCAATCAAATATCCAACAGGAGTTGAAGCGCAGATATATGCAAATAATATTAATAAAATAAAAATGAAATTTTGATTCATATTAAAGTTATTATAACAGAAAAAAGCATATTATTAAAATTTTTTATCCTCAAAAACATTTTCAAAATGGAAAATTTCTAATTTATTTTCTCTATCATTAATAATAATGCCGATAACATCTAATTGCCATTTTAAATTTTCTATACTTATGTTTTTAGCAGCAAACCATTTATTGGCAGTTAAGATGATTTTTGCAACTTTCTTCTTATTAACTCTTCGTTCTAAGCAAAAATAATCCCCTATCCATGAACTTTTTATTGTTGTTTTTACTTCAATAAATACATAGGTATTTTTTAGTTTAGCAATTATGTCAATTTCTCCTATTTTTCTGTCAGTTTTGGTTTTAAAGAAAAAATTAGTATCTAAAATATCATAACCCTTGTTTTTAAGAAATTGATTAGCTAAGTATTCTCCCCTATCACCAGTACTTGAATTATTGTTCATATTTATAAAAAACTAGAAGTTTTAACTTCTAGCTCTTCTGGCTTTTAAATTTTACGATCAAGCGTTCGATTTTTACCCCGATGTTGGGAGTCCATTATCTAATTCCTACTGGAATTATCTAAAGCCTGGCTGCGGCACCAGTCGTGCCTTGCCTTCGACTCCCCCACAATACTTCCCTACATTATCCCACTATAACGTTGGAATTTTAGCTTAGTTTAGTTTCTGTCGGGATGCTGGGAGTCGAACCCAGATTACGGACTCCCGAAGCCCGCATAATGCCTTTATATGACATCCCGTAAGCGGGATAATTCTTAGAGTAATTAATTTTAGTATCTAAATCCGGCAATTAGCCGGATTATAGACTGAAGACGAGGAACATTAAGCCCGAATGTTTTTTACACATTAATAATAGGATGATTTAATAAAAAAAGCAAGAGTTTTCATTTTATTAAATACGAAAAATAATAAAAAAAAGAATTAAAATTTTTTCTGGCCAAAACTCTCACCATTCTGGCCAAATTATCCCCAACTTTGTCCCCATTCTGGCCAAAACTCTCACCATTCTGGCCAAATTATCCCCAGTTTTATCCACATTTTGGCCAGCAAAATACATTTTTTGTTGTAAATACAAGGAGGTTCTTTTTAGCCAAAAGTCATTTTTATTTGGCCAAATCCACAAAAAACGTAAAAATAAAACCTATTTTAAATAAAAGGTTCTTTAATTTTTCTTTAATTTTGGCCAGAATAATTTTTTCTGGCCAAATAGTATTTTATAATTAAACGATACTTAATCAGTGGACCTGACGAAAATCGAATTCGTGTTTCTGCTATGCGAAAGCAGTGTATTTCCACTATACTACAGGCCCGCAGTATTTTTTATAAGTTTATTATAAATAAATTTTTTTAAAAAAACAATAAAATTAAAAACAATAATAGTTTTTTATTTATTTAATTTGGCCAGAAAGAAATTATTCTGGCCAAAGTTATTTTTGGCCAGAATCGGTTCTGGCCAAAATATGTTAAAAATCTTGGCCAGAACTGGAAAATAAACAAATATTTTTGTCAAATTAGCTTTAAAAGATTTTTTAAAACAATATTCACACTTTTTAACGTATTTATGCGGAAAGTGAACCCTCAAAACAAGGTATTTCTAAAAAAAAGAAAAAATATCCTATAAAATATCTGACAAAGTAATAAAACTGAAAAAATGTAAAAAATTAGAATATCAAAAATTTGCGAAATTTTTTAAAAGAAGGCTTTTTTAAAACGTTTCACGTGAAACGATTATTTTTTAGATAAAAATAATTAGAATAATTAAATCATAATTTAAAAAATTTAACGTATTTATGGGAAAAGTAACCTCTTAAAACACTTAAATTCAACTATATGGCATTTTTTCGTAATTTAATCTTTTAGAATTCCTAGAACATTTTTATGGCCAAATAGAAGCCGTTTCACGTGAAACAAACGATATTTCAATCCATTTTCCGAAATTTTTTAAAAGGTTTTTAGCGTTAAAACAATCCGGCCAAAATCAACGTTTTTTCTGGCCAGAATAATCTAGAAGAATTTGCTATTTTGGCCAGATTCTGTCCGCCACGTGAAACAGATTTTTAAATTCTAAAAAATTAGAATTAAAAAATTTAATAAAACTAAAAAATATAATTTAATTAATAGTGTTTCACGTGAAACTAAGGCATTTTATTAAAAAACCAATTAAATATAACTTGTCTATTAATATTTAATTTATCCTTTATTTATAAGAAAAAAAGAACATAATTATTACTTCGAAAAAAGAAAATCCTAAAAATATAGCTAATTCGTAAATTTTTAAATTTTTCTTAAAAATTAAAATAAATTTTTAAAATTTAATAAAGTTTTAATGATTTTTCACGTGAAACATTTTTAAAAAACGAAAAAAACATCAAAAACAGCTCTTTTTTCGTAGTTGACGAGAGGTCATTCGTGTTGATTTTGGCCGGTATTGGCCAGAATCGGTTCTGGCCAAATCTGGCCAGAATGTTGGCCAGAATGCTAAAAAATAAATAGCAAAAGTGTCAATTATTTGTATTTTTTTTAAAAATTTTAAAACAAAAAATAAGATTTAATTTCAAATTAAAAAAGAAACTATCTCAAATTTATTAACAATAACAAAAAACACGGATAATCCGTGCTTTGTTATTATATTATTTTATTGAATCCAATATTTCTTTTTAGTTTTTTTATCTTCTTCCGATTTTATCTCACCAACCTCTTTTTTTGCTTGGAGTGATAGGTCCTTAATCTCTTTGTCAGATAAGTCTACTAAATCTTCTAACTGTTCAAGTAATACTTTACGAGAATTATTCTTTGGGTTTTTGAGAACGCTTTCCAATAATATCTCCAATAACCAGCCAATCTTGGGCGATGGTTTAATTTTAAATAAATTCATTATATCAGAGCCATTTATTTGGAGCATTTTGACCGAAATAGGGTCTTTCGACACTTTTTCAATCATATACTTTAAATGTCTTAATTTGTAAGGTTCAGCCTTTGGACAGCCAGAGCCAATACGATCCGCCATTCTTAATTTTAATAAATCTTCAACGTTTTCAATACCAATATTCTTAATTAATCGCCTAATTGATGCCTCCTTGACTTCATCAATATTGTAATAAAATAGGTGATATCTAACCAATAAAGTTATCTTTTCAATATCTTTTTTAGGAAAATGTAACCTTGTAAGAATAATTTTCACCATCTTTGCGCCAACTATTTCATGATTATAAAAAGTTGCATTTTCTCCTTCTCCATTTTTTGTAGCAGGTTTGCCGATATCGTGCAGTAGGGAAGCCATACGAATAGAAAAATTGAAATTTTTCTTCGTAGAATAAGTTAAAGCTTCTAAATTATGCTGATAACAATCAAAAATATGATGTTTATTTTGAGCAATTTCATATCCTTGTTCTAGTTCGGGAATAACGTATTTTAATAATCCATTTTTCCTTAAGGATTCGATTCCGCTAGCTGCTTTATCACTATTTATGGTTTTTATAAGCTCATCTCTTAGCCTTTCTTGAGATATTTTTTTAAGCAAAACTGCATTCCTTTTAATAGCAGATTTAGTTTTTTCTTCAATTATCCATCCTTCTCCAAGACAGGCTTCAAATCGTATCGCTCGTATCATTCTAAGGGCATCTTCGGAAAATCTTTCCTCAGGATTACCCACAGATCGGATTATCTTTTCCTTCAAATCTTCTTGACCATTATAAGGATCAATTATGAGATTTTGCTTATTGCTAGTAGGGAATAATGCAATAGCATTAACAGTAAAGTCCCTTCTTTTTAGGTCATCTTCGATTGTTTTAGACCATTCAACTTTATCGGGATGACGATTATTAGAATAGGAAGATTCTGATCTAAATGTTGTTATTTCAATAATTTCATATTCTTCTTGGTCAAATGTTTCACGTGAAATAGGGAAGGCAATTCCAACAGTTCCAAAGTCATTTTCATAAAAAGTTTTAATATTTTTTTTGCCAAAAATACTCTGAATTTGCTCAGGAGTAGCATCTGTTGCTATGTCCCAATCAGATGGAACTATACCTCTTAAATAATCCCTAACAGAACCTCCGACTATATATGCCTTAAAACCAGTCTCGGTAAGAGTATTAAGGCAAAAGAAGACGTTATTAGGTATTTTTATTATTCCTTTTGAGTGCATTCTAAAATTAAAATATCAAAATTATCTTACTAATACATTAGCTTAAAAAAGACTGTTTAACAACTAAAGAGATATAATTCTAAATAACATTTAAATTTAAACTTTATTTTTTAAAACCAAATTTTTAAATTAAAACACTCTTATTATTTAAATTTCATTCAATTATTCTAATTAATACTACGCGGTTTTGATAGAAGCGTTTCACGAAGATTTAGTTATTTATAGCGTTTAATTGACTTTCTATTTTTATGTTTATTCCGCTGTTATTTCTATTACAGTATGTGAAAATACTTGTTAATATTATTCAATCACTATATAATTAAAATATTAATAATTAAAAATACAATTATATATGAGAACTAATTTTTTTAGAAAAATTTGTTTTGTTCTTTTAGGATTTTTTTGTTTTAGTTTTTCTATTGTTTTTGCTGCTGGACAATGTTCCTCTGGTGAAAATGGATCATATCTTGATAATGCGCCTCATGACTTTTGTTCCAGCGGAACAACTTCATCTTTTACAGAACATAACGATGGTAATGTTAATATATACTGGACATGGAAATGCGGTACGGTTGATTGTACAGCTTATAAAAGAAAGACGGCTACAGCATCAAACCCAGTAATATGCGCTCCAAATCTTCCTGGATGGTGTCTTAATTATATTAGTGGAGATTCTTTTAACTCTGCAGTTTGGGGTTCTAGTCATTCATTATCCGGAAAAGCTCTTTCTTGGACTTGTAATTATTCAGGACAAACGGTTAATTGTGCTGCCGATATTGGTAATTGTGGTTCAATTACTTCAACACCCATTACTAGTTCTCCAGATGAAAGCAATGGATGTCAAGTTGGATATACTTTTGGAGGTTTGAATCAATTAACTTATTCATCAACTCACGAAAATGTTCCTATTGGTTATGGAGCATATGGATCGGATTGGTTATATAGAACTCCTTATACAGTATGGACGTGGACTTGTGGTTCCTCACGTTGTTTTGGTTATATTTCTTCTGTTGTTAATGGCGCCTGCGGAACATCCAACGGAGCTAATTCCAGTACTGTTCCTACAACCAATCTCTGTAATGAAGGAACAGCCTCTGCAGTCTCGGGAACTGGTCCATGGACTTGGACTTGCAATGGAATCGGCGGAGGAACTAATGCATCTTGTTCTGCTAATAAAATAACTGATGGCACTTGCGGAACAGCAAATCTAAAAACTTATTTATATGACGCAACCAGCTATGGAACAGATACTCAATGCGCAAATGGAACGTCAACTAATACCGCTTTCCCAGTAGTCGGAGGATCAGCAACTTGGTATTGTAATGGAAGCAATGGGGGAGCTAATAGTTCACTTTGTACTGCCAGTCGAAATGCCACTCCAGTTGCTGGTGCTTGCGGAACAGCCAATAACAAGACATATGCTTACAATGCAACAAGTTATGGATCAGATACTCAATGTTCAAGCGGAACTTCAAGCAACACTGCTTTTCCAGCTCAAGGGTCAATAGTTATTTGGACTTGTAGTGGATCAAATGGAGGCGAAACAAGAAGCTGTGCTGCTGGACGTAATCCCGCTCCTATTAATGGTACTTGCGGAACAGCAAATCTAAAAACTTATCCTTACAATGCAACCAGCTACGGAACAGATACTCAATGTGAAGCAGGAACGTCAACTAATACCGCTTTCCCAGTAGTCGGAGGAATAACTAGTTGGTATTGCAATGGAAGCAATGGGGGAGCTAATAGTTCGCTTTGTGCCGCTAGTCGAGTCAATACTCCTATTAATGGCATTTGCGGAACAGCAAATCAAAAAGATTATCCCTATAATGCAACAAATTATGGATTAGATACTCAATGCGCAAGTGGAACTTCAACCGACACTTCTTTCCCAGCAGTCGGAGGAATACTTATCTGGTTTTGCAATGGAATTAATGGTGGAATAAATAGTAGTTCTTGTGCGGCAAGTCATAACCCTTACGTAAATGAAAACTGTGGTTTATCTAGCGAAGGTAATTTTAATGAAAAACCTATAGCCGATTTATGTAGTAATGGAGCAACAGCTTCAACAGTTTCAGGAACTGGTCCATGGACTTGGACTTGCACTGATAATGAAGGAGAAATCTCAAATTGCTCTGCTGACAAGATTGTTAATGGTATTTGTGGAACAGCAAATTTAAAACCCTATCCTTATAACGCAACTGGCTATGGAATAGACACTCAATGTGCATCAGGAACGTCAACTAACACTGCTTTCCCAGCAGTTGGAGGGTTAGCTACTTGGACTTGCAGCGGAAACAATGGAGGAACTAATAGTTTACCCTGTACTGCTAGTCGAGATAATACTCCAATTAATGGTATTTGTGGAACAGCAAATTTAAAACCCTATCCTTATAACGCAACTGACTATGGAATAGACACTCAATGTGCATCAGGAACGTCAACTAACACTGCTTTCCCAGCAGTTGGAACAGCAGTTGGCTGGTATTGTAATGGAAGTAATGGAGGAACTAACAGTTTACTTTGTGCGGCAAGTCATATTGATAATGGCACTTGTGGCTCATCCAATGGAAGCAATTTTAATGAAGCCCCTACAATCGGTTTATGTAACAGCGGATCACCTAGTACTGTTACTGGAGATGGTCCATGGACTTGGACCTGTAGTGGCGTTTATGGAGGAACAACTTCATATTGTAGTGCAAACAAGATAACTAATGGCGTTTGCGGAACAGCTGATGGTAGGGAGTATAGTTACCCTACAACATCTTATGGTTTAGACACTCAATGTGCAAGTGGAACGTCAACTAACACCGCTTTTCCAGCACCTGGCTCGTCACAGGCTTGGATATGCAATGGGACTTATGGAGGAACAGCAAGTTCTTGCACTGCTAGTCACACTGCCGGATCTACTGCTAATGAAATTACTTCCTTCAAATTTAGAACTCCAGATGTTGTTGGGACTATTAATGGAAATGATATTACTGTGACTGTTCCTTATGGAACTGCGGTTAATTCTTTAATTGCCATTTTTACTACTACCGGAAAAACAGTTCAAGTTGGAACCATTACTCAGTATAGTAACGAAACTGTAAATGACTTTACTAATAAAGTATATTATCTTGTTTATCCAGAAGTTGGATCAATTCGAGTCTATACAGTTACAGTTAAAAAATCAATAAATCCTACTTGGAGAGAGTAATAATAAACTTAAAAAGCAGGGAGCAATCCCTGCTTTTTAGTTAAAAAAATTTCTCAAGCTGAGCAATTCGTTTGACGGTTTTTTAAAAAAATGATAATCTAACACCACGGAGGTTAATGATTTTAATTATTGCTTGGTCGGATAGATTCCGGCTTTTTTTATCGGAATTTTGTCCAAATAATATTTATAAGATTTATAAAGATTAAAATTAAATTAAATTTAAAACAATAATAAGAAAATAAATAATAAAAATAATATGGATTTTCAAGAATTTCTATCAGCTATTACACAAATTTCTGATGAAAAGGGTTTGTCAAAAGAAATAATAGTTGAAACAGTTGAACACGCCCTTGCTTCTGCATATAAAAAAGAGTATGGCAAGAAGGGTCAAATCATTAAGGCTAAAATGAATCAAAAAACTGGCAAAGTCGATTTTTCTAGATCAAGACTTGTTGTCGATGAAACCGTCGTGTACATTCCTTTTCCTGGAGAGGAAGACGAGCCGGAATATTTTGCCTTTAAAATAAAGCCAGAATATCGTCCGCTTGAAAGTGAAATGAACAGCAATGAAGATAATGCAACTCTAGTAGGGGAGCATAAAAGAGTAAGATATAATCCAGAAAGGCATATTTTAATAGAAGAATGCAAATTAGAAAAAATACAACTGGAAGTAGGAGAAGAACAAATTGTTCCATTAGAGCAGAAAGAAGATTTTGGGCGTATTGCGGCGCAAACAGCTAAGCAAGTTGTATTGCAAAAAATAAGAGAAGCAGAAAAAGATGCAGTTCTGGCTGAATATAAATCAAAAGAAGGAGAAATCGTTTCTGGTATTGTTCAACGAATCGAAGGCACGAGTGTATATTTTGATATCGGAAAAACTCTGGGTGTCTTAATGAAAGAAGAACAGATTAAGGGTGAATTTTATAAAGAAGGGCAGAGATTAAAATTGTATGTTGTGAAAGTAGAAACTACTCCAAGGGGACCGATAATTGTTTTATCACGTATCTATCCAAAACTTATTTCAAAATTATTTGAACTTGAAGTTCCAGAAATAACAGCAAACCAAATTGAAATAAAATCACTTGCTCGTGAAGCAGGATCTAGGACAAAAATAGCAGTTGTTTCTCTTATTGATGGGGTTGATCCAATCGGTGCGATGGTTGGACAGCGAGGAGTAAGAGTTGCTGCTGTTATTTCAGAACTAGGAGGAGAAAAAATCGATATTATCGAATATTCAAACGACCCAGTAGAATATATTAAAAATGCATTATCGCCAGCAAAGGTTATCGATGTAAAAGTATTGCCAAAAAACACGGCTTTAGTTATTGTTCCTTCTGAACAGTTATCTCTTGCAATCGGAAAAGAGGGACAGAATGTCCGGCTTTCAGCTAGGCTAACTGGATGGAAAATCGATGTAAAAAGTATTGAAGAGTATGAACAGATGGAAAAAGACGGTTCTTTTAAGGCTATGGAAGATGGGGAAGAAATGCCAAAGAGAAAACCTAAAACTAAAAAAGAGGAAGTTAAAAAGACTATTGAAAAAACTGAAGATAAAAATTCATCAAGCGAAGAAGAATAAAATCAAGACTTATTTAAAAAAATACAAAATATGAAATATACTGTTAAAGAATCAACTCCAGTAAAACACACAGTAGAAATAGAAATACCTGCTGAAGAATTTGATGCTTGCTACGCCGAAGTCTTAAAAGAAATTTCAGAAACTTTAGAGATTCCAGGATTTAGGAAAGGAAAAGTTCCTCAAAATATGGCAGAACAACACGTTGATCAAAGTCATATTTTATCTAAAGCAACCGAAACTGCTATTAGTAAGAACTGGATAAAGTATTTAAAAGAATCTGACATTGAAGCAGTTTCTCAGCCAGAGGTAGAAATTTTAAAAGTAGCTAAAGGGAATCCGTTTATTTTTACAGCCAAGGTAGAAGTGTTGTCAAATTTTGTTTTGCCAGATATTAAAAAGGTAATTGAAGGAATTAAAAAAGAAAAAATAGAAATAACCGATAAAGAAATTGATGACGCTATTTTATGGCTTCGAAACGCTAGGGCAATTTTGAATAAAAAAGATGGTCCAGCAGAAAAAAATGATTTTGTAGAAATTTCTTTTCAAATAGAAAATTTGCCAGACACATTCAGCCATATGAGAGGGGAGCAGAAAGATGGATTTATTCTTGGCAAGGAACATTTTATTAAAGGAATTGAATCTGCAATTCTTGGAGCAAAGGAAGGAGATGAAAAAGAGTTTGAGGGAATAATTGATCAGCATATAGACAAGATGCAACCAGAAAAAATGTCAGTAAAAGGCAGGGTGAAAATAATTTCTGTTCAAAAAATGGATTTACCAGAGCTAACTGACGAATGGGTAAAAACATTGGGACGTTTTGAAACTATTGAAGCATTGAAAGAAGACATAAGAAAAGGACTTGGAGAAGAAAAAAGAATTGCCGGATTGAATCGTCTTAGAATTGAAGCGATGGATAAGATTTTAGAAAAAACAAAAATAGAAATACCAGCAATTCTTTTAAGAAGAGAAGAAGACAATCTTTTTGAAAATTTGAAAGACAGGGTTAACTACGAGCTTAAAATAGGACTAGAAGAATATCTAACACAGATTAAAAAAACTGAAGCGGAGGTAAAAAAAGAATTTGAAAGAGTTGCATTAGACAGAGTAAGAAGATTTTTAATCTTGCATCAAATAGCTAAAAATGAGAAAATAGCAGCAACAGACGAAGAAGTCGCAAATAAATTAGAAGAAGTAATAGCGCAATATGGCGAAGAAGAAAAGAATAAGATTGATATACAAAGATTAGCAATTCTTGTTGCTGATGATATTGCAAAAGAAAAAATATTTGCATTTCTTGGCCTTAATTAATTATAAAATTAAAAAATATTATGAACTTAATTCCAACAGTAATCGAAAAAACTCAATCTGGAGAAAGAGCTTATGATATTTATTCTAGGCTTCTTGAAAGACGGATAATTTTTATGGCAGGAGTAATAGATGATTATATTGCTAATTCTATTGTTGCGCAGCTTTTGTATCTTGCATCAAAGGATTCAGAAAAAGATATTCAATTATATATTAATAGCCCAGGGGGAGCAGTCACCGCCGGACTGGCAATTTACGATACGATGCAATATATAAAGCCCGATGTATCAACAGTATCGATTGGACTTTCTGCTTCAATGGGCGCATTACTTCTGGCTGCTGGCGCGAAAGGCAAAAGATATGCCTTGCCAAATTCAGAAATATTGCTTCATCAAGTTTTGGGCGGAGCAAGGGGGCAAGCAACCGAAATAGAAATTGCTGCTAAACAGATACTGAAAATAAAAGATAGAATGAGCAAGATTTTGGCTAAACATACTGGACAGCCATTATCTAAAGTAACTAAAGATACGGATAGGGATTTTTACTTGACTGCTGAAGAAGCGAAAGCTTATGGAGTAATTGATGAAGTTATTAATTCTAAAAAATAAAAATTGAAACAAGCAGATAGCTTGTTTTAATTTATTAATATTACTAATTGATATATAATAATTTATCAATAAGGAATATAAATTAAATAATATCAAATGCTATTAAATATTTATTTTTCAATTTTAATTTCAGGGTTTGGGGGAGGAATGGTAAGAGGCATCGTTGGATATTTAAAACATCAATATGATTACAAGAACGTTGGGTTTGATATCAAGTACTTTTTCGGCATAGTTTTTTTATCGGGAATAGTCGGACTTTTGACTGGCATTGCGATTAGTGAAACAGGAATTATTAAAAGTATAGACGATTTTTCACCGGCAATATCTTTTATCGTTGGTTATGCAGGAGGAGATTTTTTAGATGGAATTTATAAAATATTTTTACAAAATAGCAAAAAAGATAATAAATAGCTTGAAAGGGGATATGATTGCAGATATAATATAAGCATAATTATAATTTATAAAAAATGAAAACCGAAAATTCAAGATTTGATTCAATAATCTTATTTGTTGTTTCCCTCATAGGGTTTATTTTTATTGGAATATCCTTGATGGCAGTTATTAAGAATAACCCAGAAGGACAATTAGCCGAATCAAATTTATCACTACTCCAAACGAGAACAAGCACAGTTCCAATTAATGGAATTTGTGGAGCATCAAATGGAAGAGTTTTTGAAAATTCTCCCACAACTGAATTATGCGGTACAGGAAATCCATCAGTTGTAGTCTTGGAAGATAATCCGACAGGAAAATTCTTTGTTTGGCAATGTATCGGAAGTGAAGGAGGAATAATGGCTTCGTGTAGTGCAACAGCTAATATTAATTCTTCTACCGAAAAATTGAATGGTTTGTGTGGTAGCAGTAATAAAACAAAAACAAAACAGATGCCAGCATTACAAGAAGAATATTGTAGTGCAGGAAATTATGTCAAAGGCGCTTGTGAAACTCCAGTATATGATAATGTTGAAAAAAAATGGCAGTCAGTATGTAGCTGGTTTTGCAGTGGCAGTAATGGCGGAGCAGCGGAAAAATGTTTTTTAACATTAGTAAAATAAGTTTAAACTTTTTTACATAATTTTCTGATAGAAATATCCTTTAAAATCGAATTTTTTAAACGGTTTGTTTCAACACCAAAGTATATGGTATTTTAATCTTGATTTATATTTATTTAAGATTTTCTATACCATAGAATTAGGTGTTTTTTATTAATTATCTGAGATACTATATCATATGGTTAATATTTTATTTACGTTAAATAATCTTAATGCTATAATTATAGCCATAATTAAACAAATTAAATAATTAATAATAAAATAAAAAATGAAGAAATTATTTTTGATAATCAGCTCTATGTTTTTAGGAAGTTTTTTATTTTACTCTCAGGCCTTAGCGTTATCATGCTCATATTCAAATTATGCAGAAGAGTTTCATAGAAACGTTGCTTATATAGGAGAACAAGCTCTTATAAAATCATTTACTATAAATTGGGATGGAGCAGCTACTATAAAAATATCGCATTATTATAATGGAACAGGAGATGTAGGGGCAGATGATTCCTTTCTTGTTAAGAATATAACCAATGGACAAAATCTTCAATTTGTTAATCCTGGTGGATCTGCTGTATATATGGGTATTCCAGAAATTCAAAGTATTTTAACCGTAGGGAATAATACTATTGAAGTTTGGGCGGCAGATATCTATGGAGTTTATATAGCAGCAAATTCTTTTTATATCGGAGCTACTTGTGGAGTTTGTGGAGCTACCAATAACACTTGTGCTTCTGGTACATTATCCGATATTGCTGACACAGCTGATACTTATCAATGGGTTTGTCTAGGGGTTGGAGGTGGAACAAACTCATCAACATGTACTGCCGCTATGTCGAGCAGCGGTTCTTGCGGAACTAATGCCCAGATTTATACTTCTGCAACTTCTTTTTCCGGAACATATTGCACAGGAGGAAATCCTAATCCAACTGCTCCTATTTTTCCAACAGCAGGAACTGTCAATATTTGGAGTTGCGTTGGTGAGAATGTTGCAAAGTCATGTTCTGAGTTAAAGGAATGGGGAGATACTACGAGTGGTGTCAAAACAATTGATCCAGATGGCAGAGGTGGGAATTCTGCAATTAGTGTTTATTGCGATATGACAACTGACGGAGGAGGTTGGACTATGGTAATGTCGCAACGGGAATCAGACCCAGTTACTAATTGGAACGAAGGAATCCAAGGCGACTATAATCCTGCATTAGCAGGCACAGCTGGATTTGCCTTGAGCACCGCTCAAATTCCTGCTCATAGCCAAGTAGCTATCGGTAAAGTAGATGGCGGAGTTCTCAGTATTTTAGATTATTTTGATTATTCATATACTACAGGCAATATTTATGTTTCAAATTTATATGGATACAAAACAGGAGCTACTTATCAAACATATAGAAATACAGGTTTTGCTCATTGGAACCAAGATCCAGAGAATTCATTGTATACAGCAGCTGAATGGCCAGATTGGGTAAATGCGTTAACTTTTGATAAAACAGGAGGAATGCAACTTTCCTGGGCCTTTGGTATAGCTAATTCATCACCTGCTGGCAGAGGATATTGTTATGATGGAGCATCTTTATTATATTCAAACGAATCATTTGCTTGGGTAGTATTAGTCAGGTCAAAAACAGGAGAAACATTGCCAAGGTCTTGTTCAGAAATTAAAGCGAGAGGGGATACTGCAAGTGGAGTTAAAACAATCGACCCCGATGGAACTGGCAGTGGCAGCGCAATTAGTGTTTATTGCGATATGATAACTGACGGAGGAGGTTGGACTATGGTAATGTCGCAACGGGAATCAGACCCAGTTACTAATTGGAACGAAGGAATCCAAGGCGACTATAATCCTGCATTAGCAGGCACAGCTGGATTTGCCTTGAGC
>Ga0265297_10000971_pt1 | contig 74042 bp, 59 predicted proteins | sample Munlanlwell13791_FD_192502 | JGI IMG/M metagenome (GOLD analysis project Ga0265297, IMG submission 192502) | Leachate microbial communities from a municipal landfill in Southern Ontario, Canada - Leachate well 137-91 | ecosystem: Engineered > Solid waste > Landfill > Unclassified | place...
AATTTAGGCAATTACCATGAAGAGCATGAAGGACATGAAGACTTAAACCTTTCATGCCGCTTCATGTCCTTCATGGTTAAAAAATGAAAAATAAAACTTGCTCAAGTTATTTCATGCACGTTCCTTAATGGCAGTGTCGCGCTACGCCGCGAATTAAATGCATTTTACGCACCCCATCCAGGCAGCGCGCCAAACAGGATAAAAACTACCCGTGCGTAATATCGGTTCCTAACCTATCCCTGTTCTATTGGAGTTAGAAGAAGAGGGAAGCTTATTAGCCATAAATTTTCACCGTTGGTGCAAACAGACAATCGGATGCACAGAATTGATGCATTACCGACATCAACCCGCCTCACCTTGCCACGCCAATAACAGCCATGACCGCCTGTATTCCTGGCTTAAACCTATGAAATAGCGATTTGACAACTTTGGCATAACGATTGCTTTAATCAATACAGAGGCTCCAACGATGGGGCGCTAAAAAATAGAGGGGTTCAACGGCGAACCCAAACAGACAAAGGCGTCTACCCGGATGAATACACCCTGTATTTAGCCGGGTGACGCCTTTTTTTTGCTGATTTTTTCAAACCTGCTGAGGTCAATATGAAACAAACCGGACGACTTACTATCAAAAAACGGGTTATGGCGCTCATTGCCGTGACCGCAATATCAACCTTGTCCTTTGCAAACTGTGCCGGTGCTGCTGAAAAGCTGGAAAAAGACAGCCTAAAACTCGGCTTTATCAAACTGACCGATATGGCGCCGTTGGCGGTTGCGCTGGAAAAAGGCTATTTCGAGGATGAAGGCCTTTCGGTGCAACTGGAAGCGCAAGCCAACTGGAAGGTCTTGCTGGACCGCGTCGTCAGCGGCGAACTGGACGGCGCGCACATGCTGGCAGGGCAACCCATTGGTTCAACCATCGGTTTTGGCACTAAAGCGGACATCATTACAGCATTCAGCATGGATTTAAACGGCAATGCCATCACCGTATCGAATGACATTTGGAAACAAATGAAGCCGCAGATTCCGGTCAAAGACGGCAAACTCGTGCATCCGATCAAAGCCGATGCGTTAAAACCGGTTGTCGAGAAATTTAAAAGCGAAGGCAAACCCTTCAATATGGGCATGGTGTTCCCGGTATCCACCCATAACTACGAATTGCGTTACTGGCTGGCGGCCGGCGGCATCAAACCTGGATTTTATGCGCCGCCTCAGGATACATCGGGTCAGATTGACGCCGAAGCGCTGCTGTCGGTAACACCGCCCCCGCAAATGCCCGCAACGATGGATTCAGGCACGATTGTCGGGTACTGCGTCGGCGAGCCGTGGAACCAACAGGCGGTGTTCAAAGGCATCGGCGTACCGGTGGTCAGCGATTATGAAATCTGGAAGAACAACCCGGAGAAAGTCTTCGGCGTGAGTAAAGAATGGGCCGACAAAAACCCGAACACCCACAAAGCAGTGGTCAAAGCACTGATCCGCGCCGCCATGTGGTTGGATGCGGAAAACAACAAAAACCGTCCCGAAGCCGTGGAAATGCTGTCGCAGAAACAATATGTCGGTGCGGATTACGAAGTTCTCGCCAACAGCATGACCGGCACCTTCGAATATGAAAAAGGCGACAAACGCGACCTGCCCGATTTCAACGTGTTCTTCCGTCACAACGCAACTTATCCGTATTACAGCGATGCAATATGGTATTTGAGCCAAATGCGCCGCTGGGGGCAAGTCAACGAATACAAGCCCGACGACTGGTATTTGGAAACCGCCAAGAAAGTGTATCGCCCCGATATTTACATGGCTGCGGCCAAGGCGCTGGTCGCCGAAGGCAAGGCGAAAGCAGGCGATTTTCCGGCCGACAACGAAACCGGCATCAAACCGCCCAGTGCTGACTTTATTGACGGCATCAGTTTCGACGCCACCAAGCCCAATGATTATCTGAGCAAGTTTGCTATCGGTCTTAAGGGCAAGCAAAAAGTGACCGGAGGCAAGGTTGTTGAGTAAAAGTATGTTCCCACGCTCCGGCGTAGGAATGCAGTAGAACGCTCCGGCGTCGCGGCTCGCCGGTTCCCAAGCTAGAGCTTGGAAACCGGCCCGAAAAAAGTGCAAGTGCCGACCGAAACACCGGACGTTGAATTGGCGCAAGGACGCGTTTTTTTTACCTTTAACTTTTTGCCTTCCACCTGCTTTTAAAGGTACCGACCATGTATAAGCAACTGATAAAATTTTTAAACATAACCGGCCTCACTTGGTTTGTTCCGCTGGCGAAAATAGCCGCCGGAGAAAATCCCTCGCTGCAAATCCGCCAACTGTGGCTGGTCATGGGCGTACCGATGCTCGCTTTTATGGTCTTTCTGGGACTGTGGAGCTTTTCCGCATCGAAGGTCAACACCAGCCTGGGCGCGATTCCAGGCCCGGTCGCGGTGTGGCATGAAGCCGCCGGATTGCTGGACGACCATTTCGCCGAACGGGCCAAAGAAGCCGAGTATTACCAACGCCAGCAAGCCCGCAACGAGCAAAAACACGCCGAAGATCCTGCTGCCGAAATCAAAGTCCGCCCCTATAACGGCCAGGCCACTTATCTGGACAAGATTTTCACCAGCCTTTACACGGTGTTTGCAGGCTTTGTGATTGCGACATTGATCGCCGTGCCGCTGGGCCTGCTCTGCGGCATGAGTCCGGTATTCAACACCGCGATCAACCCGCTGGTGCAGATTTTCAAGCCGGTATCGCCGTTGGCTTGGCTGCCGATCGTCACGCTGGTGGTCAGCGCCGTGTACGTTACTACCAGTGATTCCTGGTTTGAAAAATCGTTCCTGACTTCCGCGATTACCGTCACGCTGTGCTCGCTGTGGCCGACGCTGATCAATACCGCGGTCGGCGTGTCATCGATAGACAAGGACCTGATCAATGTCGGCAAGGTGCTGCGCCTTGGCTGGAGCACCCAAATCAAGAAAATCGTGTTGCCGTCCGCGTTGCCCTATATCTTCACCGGCATGCGTCTGTCGCTGGGCGTGGGTTGGATGGTGCTGATCGCTGCGGAAATGCTCGCGCAAAATCCGGGGCTGGGCAAATTCGTCTGGGATGAATTCCAGAACGGCAGTTCCAATTCGTTGGGCCGGATCATGGTCGCGGTCTTTACCATTGGGCTGATCGGCTTTGCGTTGGACCGCATCATGCAGTCCTTACAAAACCTATTCTCTTTCGGTAGAGCACTTTAAATCAGGAGCCGAAGATGTCCGTCGTAAATCTTAACATTGTAAATAAGCGTATGCAGAACAAGCCGCTTGCGCCATCGAATGACGCCCAACTGCCTTTGCTGGAATTAAAGTCTGTCTGCAAAAGCTACGGCGCGACATCGATCCTCAACAACATCAACCTGAGTATTAAAGAAGGCGAATTCGTTGCCATTGTCGGCTTTTCCGGCAGCGGCAAAACCACGCTGATTTCAACCATTGCCGGCTTGATCCAGGCCGACAGCGGCGAGGTGCTGAAACAGGGAGCGCCGATCACCGCACCGGGGCCGGATCGCGGCGTGGTGTTCCAGAACTATTCCTTGATGCCGTGGCTGACGGTGTTTGAAAACGTCGCGCTGGCGGTCGATCAGATTTTCAAGCACTGGCCTGCCGAGCAACGCCGGGCGCATACCGAAAAATACGTCAGGATGGTTAATCTCGGCGCGGCGATGGATAAAAAACCCGCCGAACTGTCCGGCGGCATGCGGCAACGGGTCAATGTCGCCCGCGCCTTGGCCGCCGACCCCGACATCTTGCTGCTCGACGAACCGCTCAGCGCGCTGGATGCGTTGACGCGCGGCAACTTGCAGGATGAGATTTTGCAAATCTGGGCGCAGGAGAAGAAAACCGTGATCCTGATCACCAACGACGTCGATGAAGCCATCTACATGGCGGACCGGGTTATCCCGCTTAATCCCGGCCCCGATGCAACCTTCGGCCCGGATTTTCCTGTCAATATCGAGCGTCCCCGAGACCGAACCGCGTTAAACCATAACGCCGAATTTAAACGCTTACGCGCCGAAATCACCCGTTATTTGATGGACATCGGCATCGAAAAAAACCTGGGCTCCGCCGTTGATAAAATCGTCCTGCCCAAAATCAAACCCAACACCAACACCGAATGGGATCGCGTCTCCCCGGTCTTGGCATCCGGGCATGATGATATTGTCCGCCCGCGTTACCTGGAGTTTTCCAAGCTGTCCAAAATTTACCCGACACCCGACGGCAACGGCTCGGTCAAGGTCGTGGACGGCTTCGACCTGAAAATGAAAAAAGGCGAATTCATCTCGATCATCGGCCATTCCGGCTGCGGCAAGTCCACCGTGTTATCGATGACAGCCGGGCTGAACAGCATATCCGAAGGCGTCATCATCCTGGACAACAAGGAAATCGACGGCGCGGGACCCGATCGCGGCGTGGTGTTTCAGGCGCCCAGCCTGTTTCCGTGGCTGACCGCGTTTGAAAACGTGATGTTGGGCGTTGATAAGGTCTACCCCCATGCCGCCAAGTCGGAACGCGACGACATCGCCGAATACTATCTGGCCCGCGTCGGTTTGGGCGACGCCCTGTACAAGAAAGCCGCAGACATGTCCAACGGCATGCGGCAGCGGGTCGGTATCGCTCGCGCCTTTGCTTTGTCGCCCAAATTGCTGCTATTGGACGAGCCGTTCGGCATGCTGGATTCTTTGACCCGCTGGGAATTGCAGGAAGTGTTGATGGAAGTCTGGGAAAGAACCCACGTCACCGCGATTGTAGTCACCCATGATGTCGATGAAGCCATCCTGCTGGCGGACCGGGTGGTGATGATGACCAACGGCCCGCACGCCAAAATCGGCAAAATCCAGGACATCGATTTACCCAGGCCGCGTAGCCGCAAAGCCCTGCTGGAACATCCCGATTACTACAAATACCGGGAGAGCATCTTGAGCTTCCTGACCGAGTGCGACCATACGCATTAGAAAAATTATTTACCACAGAGGACACGAAGAGCACGAAGTTTGCGGCTTACCAAGCTGAAGGGACAGTGAAAGTATTGTAAAAACCGGTTTTATTGTTTTTAACTTATCGATTTTCAATTGAGTACTGGAGTACAAACCTAGGCTTGTACTCCACGTTCTTAATACTTTCACGGTCTATGAAGCTTGGGAATCAAGCTCAACATGAAATCTCACATGTTATTTCTTCGTGCCTTCGCGGTGAATCAATCCATTACGCTGAGTTATCATTTTAAATCAATCCATCAGGAGGCTTTATGCCGAAGAAAAAAACCAAACTCCCCGCTTCTTTGCTGGCGCTTTCCGTGATCAGTGGCTCGGCCTTGGCCGACGTTACCCAGCAAGTCGAAGACGCGCTTAACTTCTATCATTACGGCAAAAACGGCGCGGTCAAGGTCGACCTGAACTACCGTTACGAAAACGTCGATCAGGACCGGGGCGCGCAAAGAACCGCCAACGCCAACACCGCCCGCTTGCGGGCGGGTTTGTTGTCGCCGGTATTTCACGGCCTGCAAGGCTACGCAGAATACGAAGGCAACCTTGCGATGCAGGAGGATTTCAACAGTACGCGCAACAACAATACCGCTTATTCGACGGTTGCAGACCCTCAACAAAGCGAAGTGAATCAACTATGGCTCAGCTATGCAGGCATCCCCGACACGGTCATTAAGGGCGGACGGCAACGCATCAAGTTGGATGACGACCGTTTTATCGGCAACGTCGGCTGGCGGCAAATGGAAACAACCTTCGATTCGGTACTGCTTACCCACAACAACCAGCAGCTGTTCGGCCTAACCGTTAACGCCGGTTATATCGGCAATGTGCAAACGTTTACGTCCACGACCGAAAACATCGAAGCGCCGATCCTGAACGTCAATTATAAAGTCGGCGATTACGGCAACTTGGTCGGTTACGCCTACTTGTTGGATTATACCGAGCGGGAAAATTATGAAAAATCCAGCCAAACTTACGGTTTGCGGATGAGCAATTTTCAAAAGCCTGGGGATGCTTATAAGCTCGGCGACAACTACGGCCTGGTTTATACCGCCGAATGGGGCCGCCAGATTGATTACGGACACGGCGCGACCAAATATGAAGCGGACCGCATCAACCTGATGAGCGGCTTTACCGCCTACAACTTTACCTTCCAGGGGGCGATGGAGCAGCTTGACGGCAAGGGGCTCAATAAAACCTTTGATACGCCGTTGGGCACCAATCATGCCTTCCAGGGCTGGGCGGACTTATTCCTGGCTACGCCTGCTGACGGTATCCGCGATGTCTTCGGCACCGTATTGACCACGCTGGATCGCGGCAACGTCGTATTAACCGGGGTTTATCATGATTTTTCCGATGACACCGGCCAGCTTCATTACGGCAAGGAATGGGATGTCCAGGCGCTGAAGAAATTCGGTAAGCATTATTCGGTGCTGGCGAAATACGCTTATTACGATGCGGATCAATTCGGCACCGATACCCAGAAAATCTGGGTGCAGGGGAATATCAGTTTTTGACGATTACCGGGGTTGCAATAATCCGCCTCTCAAAAAACCGTAACCACTCACTAATGTTTATGCACGGATGGTATTTCTCCCGTTTTTCGCGCCTTCCCGGCGCTCGCACTTAGTGCGCCTTTGGCGGCCCGATCCGCTCCCAGCGGATTGGGCTTTGGTTACTGGCTGTTGGAACACGCCCCATGCGGTGTCAATCATCAAAACCGGGCAGGCCAAACCGCATTGATGATGGCGTCGTTGTTCGGCAGGGAAGCCCTCTTAAATTGCTGCTGGAGCATGCAACCAAGCCGGATTTAGCCGATCATCAAGGCAATACAACGGAAAAGCCGGCTCTGGCGCAAGGCCTTTCCCGTGTTGTTGAAATCATTAAGTTTCATATCCGGTGATTTGAATGTCTTTGCGACCAATTACATTTTTAACTGTACAATAACTGTCAATTGATATAACTAAATGGAACAGCCATGAAAAAATTTAACATCATATTGACAGCAACAACCATCGCCTTACTGGCGGGATGCTCAAGCGCCCCAACACTCGGCGATCAAATGGTTGAGCGCGGAAAAAAACTGGTTAGCGAAGGCAATACGCAATTGGAACAAGGCGCAATCATGGTTGAGCAAGGCAAAGCCAAAATTGAGCGCGGAAACCGGATGATCGAAGACGGCAAGCAGGTCGACTCAAAATAATCCCTCTTTGCTGTAATGTGTGTAAGGCGACAAATGCGTTGACGATAAAAGTCGCTTTGCACCTTACTATGATTCCCGGCGGCACTGAAACGGCCGGCTGTTTGTCGCGCAACGCCGCAGATCGGCTTGCTTTTCTAAAAATATTTCATATAATTGCCCCAGTTTTTAGGCCGGTAAGGCTGAGAACGGAGCCGACGTCACACCAACGGCGCAAGGATGCAATAAAGTACCAATGGGACGGTATCTCGGGTGTTGTTCTACTCTCTATGAGTTGTGCGGATATTTTTACGGAAGCGCTTATTCGTAAAAATATTTGATACGATCCTGTTTTATCGACTGGCAGAGATAAACGCCGACGCTTGAGTCGTCGCGCTGCTAAGATTCCATTCAATTAGGTTGAGCCGCTCGCCAATCGATACCCGAATTATCCGTTTTCGGTCAGGCAATCGGGCCTTCACCCGCGTTTTTGCGGCAAACAAAAGCCGCTTTTCTCCCAGTACAACACCCTTGAGCCCCGATACGGGCGCGATCAGAAAACACAAGCACGGATTCCGCAACAGAAGTGTTGTTTCTATCCGGCCGCGAAGGCGTTCGCCGTTTCCGAAAGCCATCATGACGGCCACAGATCGCCCGTTTTTTAGACTCACCTTACCGGACGGCGAATTAAATAGGGCTTGCGCGGCATGAGCCCGGTTATTTGAGGCGGCGAAAAAAATAACACGGAATACTATCGGCAATAGGAAATGAGTTAAAGGACAGGGTTTTAAAACGCTATATAAATATAGTATTGCGTGATGGAACTATTGGGTATCGCATAGATAGATAAACAGTATTTTATGTTGTATAAAAATGATTAAAAAAATTAATGTAAAACAACTGCAAAAAGGTATGTTCATTTGCGGAACAGACCGGAAATGGGTCGATATACCCATTTTTCGCCGGAAATTCCTGATTAACTTAGACAAGGAAATAAACATATTACAGGAGTATTGCGAGTCGGTTTATATCGACACCCAAAAAGGTGTTGACGTCATTAGCCGATCGGAAGCTAGGACAATAATCGAGCCGCGCAAAGACGAGCCATCTGACACAAGCCCTGAAAATAATTCGTGTAAAAAAGTCTACGATGAAAGCCAAACAATATTAACCGGAGTTTTAAATGATGTCAGGCTGGGGCGCAGTATCGATAATCCCAAGATCAGGGGAATAGTCGAAGAGTTGACCGTCAACATTGTAAAAGACAGCCAGGCTATGATCGGTCTGACGCGGCTTAAAGATAAAAACGATGGCTTGGCGCGCAAATCGGTCAATGTTTGTATCTTGGCGTTGGCTTTCGGCAAGCATATAGGTATTCCGAAAGACAAAATGTATACGCTGGGTTTTGGCGCGCTGTTGCATGACATCGGTATGGTGATGATTCCAAACAGAATTTTATTAAAAGAACAGCCGTTGACAACCGCCGAACGCAAGATCATGGAAAAACATACCGAATATGGTTTGACGGTATTGACCCAAACGCCCGGCATCCCAGTGGATGTGCTAAAAATCGTTCATTCCCATCATGAACGAATGGACGGCAATGGCTACCCGAAAAAATTGCAAGACAAAGAAATTAGCCTGCTAACGCGTATGGTAACGCTCGCTTCCGTGTATGAAGCGTTAACGCGGGAGCGTCTTTACGCAGAAACGCTATCGCCGACCGAAGCATTGAGGCATCTGTATCGATCGGTGAAATCGGGATTTGATGCGCATTTGGTGGAAAAATTCATCAGGATGATCGGTATTTATCCGCTGGATTGTGTGGTCGAACTTAATACCGGAGAGATTGGCGTGGTTGCCGATACCCATCCGCAAGAGCCGTTACGCCCGGTATTGCGCATTGTCGCCGATGCCCAAAAACAGTTGCTGCCGGAAGCCCGCCTTCTTGATCTGGCGGACCCGGCTACCGAGAAAATAGGCATTATCAAGACGCTGGCAAAAGACGACCCGATGCTTGAGTTGATCGGGATGCACCGGAGGCAGAGTCAAGACGAAGCGATAAAACCCAAGCAGTAACCCATTTCAAATTAGAGGTGATGCAATGATTTTAAACGACGCTTTTTATGCAGCCTCCCTGCCCAAAGTAACAATAGTTTCATTTCCCGATACGCCGGATTATTGCCGATGTCTGGGTGGTCTTTTATTACCCAAAGAGACAGTTTTTTTGTTCGTTCATACGGTCTGGAAACGTCCGATAGCAACAGTGACCAAGCCGGTTACCGAGGAGAATGATGATGAGTGGGAAGGCTTCTATGAGGATGGAGGCGGTTGGGAGGAGTTTTGATGCGTGAAAAGGCAAGAAGTCATAACGAAGCTTTGGCGGAGGTTGGAGGCCATTGAAACGGTATACAAAAAGCAGGTATTGCGTTGCAAAACGACCTGATCCTGTTCCGCTCTAAAGCGCATTATAAAAAATAGGCCTTTCCTTGCATTTCGCGATGTTCTGTAGATTTGACGATTGAAACCGGTACAACTTATTGGAATAGGGCGCAAGCTCCATCCTGTTTTTTAATTTAATCCTTTAAACAATTTAAATGGCAGACATAATAATTGGGCGGCAACAGATTTTCGATCAAAAGCTGAATGTTTGCGCCTATGAGCTCCTTTTTAGAGGCAATGACTTTAACCTGAATTATAAGGACGACGCCGCCAAAGCGACCCAGCAGGTTATTACCGACACGATTTTAGAGCTTGGCCTCAATACCATAGTGGGGCCTCATAAAGCCTTCATTAACTTTACGACTCAGAACATCCTGGACAAAACGCCTTTGCACCTGCCTAAGGATAGAATAGTCATTGAAGTACTGGAAAATGTTGAAATCGATTCAAGAATTATCGCCAACTTAAAAGAGTTGTCGGAATTGGGCTATATCATTGCGCTGGACGACTTCGTTTTCTCCGAGATGTGGACGCCGCTGGTCGAATTTGCCGACATTATCAAGCTGGATATTCTGGAAATGGGCGAGTTAAAAACGCGCGAGCTGATCAATCGGCTGAAACCTTACAACGTACAATTGCTGGCGGAAAAAGTAGAGACATACGCCGAGTACCGATACCTCGTTGAACTGGGCTGCGATTATTTCCAGGGCTTCTTTTTCAACAAGCCCAATACGGTTTCCGGCAAGCGCATGAGCGTTAATCAAGCGACAGCCATTCAATTGTTAAACACAGCCAACAACCCGGATGTCGAATTTGAAGACATGACCAAGATAATCTCCCTGGATGTCGGGCTTAGCTATAAGTTGCTGCATTACATCAATTCCGCGTTTTTCGCCCTGCCCAATAAAATTTCATCCATCGGCCATGCCATTTCTTATCTGGGACTCAAGGAAATGAGACGCTGGATAAATATATTGATGCTGGCATCCTTATCCAGCAAGCCGGAAGCGGTTATGCAAAACGCCTTGATACGCGGCAAAATGTGCGAGGAACTGGCGGGCCTGACGGGCAATAAATCAGGTGATTTTTTTCTGATCGGCATCTTATCCAACCTGGACAGCTTGCTGGATGTGCCTTTGGATGAAGCGCTTAATCAACTGCCTTTGGCCGATGAGATTGTCTCCGCCATATTGCACAAAGAAGGACTGGGCGGGGAAGCGCTTGATTGCGTTATCAGTTACGAACGTTGGGATATTTCATCAATAGCATTTAAGGATGTCGACCAAGCCATCATCGGCGACACTTATATTCACAGTATCAACTGGGCGAAAAACGTCATGGGCAATATAAAGTAATACCAATCCCAATAAGTTCGCATATTATCCCTTCTCCAGCGGGAGAAGGTTAGGTTGAGGGGGCAAATAAAAACTTATTGGGATTGGTATAACCATGCCGTATCAGCCAAACTATCGCACAATATCGGCCTTATCCCGTAAGTAGGCTTAAAGTATTGTTTTGTTTTATTAATGATAAGCTATGCGAGTAAAAATAAATGCCGAGAGCGGTAAAAACACGTTGCGCAGCCCATTGGGCGGCTCGATTAACTAAAAGACAACAAAACACATGTCAGAATTGCAATACATTTTATTGTCCACCGGCGTCATGCTGGCTTTTTTGGGTTTTTTTATCGTCTTGGAACTGTTGCTTCCACCCGGTTTTCCCGACAAAAGCAGAAAACAGGTCAGAAATATCGTATTTGTTCTGTTTGGTATAGTAGCGCTTACATTTCACCTGAACATAGGAGACGATGTCATCGTCGATCTTCGAGGCGCCGCCATTGCGATAGCAAACATTTTCGGCGGCTATTGGGTGGGATTTGCGACAGCAGTGGTTGAAGCCGTTTACCGGTGGCGTATCGGGGGAGCGGCGGCGCTTGCAGGTTTGCTTGGGATCATGGGCTGCTTTCTGCTTTCGGCAATCCTTGTGGCGCTTTCCCGAGCAAAAAATGCTTCCAATGATGTCCGGCTTGGAACTATTCTGCTGGCGGGGATTGCCGTCGGTATTTCGGAATCCTTGTCTCTACTGTTGATTCCAGGGCCTTCAGGCGGCCTGTCGATATTCCATAAAATCGGTATGACAGTGTTCTTAGTACAGTTTGTATCCACTATGCTGTTCGGCGGTTTGCTTAAGCTGCTGGATGAGCGTTTGCAGGCGGTAGCCGAATCCGGCCGGAAAACCCAGACATTGAATGAAATCCTCAAGCAATCCATCGGCGCTCTTTCTTCGGCTATGGTGCATCGCGATCCGACTACCGCAGGCCATGAAAAACGCGTGGCCGATTTGGCGGTGGCGGTAGGTAAAGAGTTGGGATTTGAGCCGGACCGTCTGGAGGGCTTGTATCTGGCGGCGCTGGTGCATGATGTCGGGCAAATCCAAGTTCCGGCGGAAATATTGGTTAGGCCCAGGAAGCTGGGGCCGGAAGAATTCGAGCTGATCAAGGTGCATTGCGAGGCCGGTTACGACATTCTGCGGGACGTCAAATTTCCCTGGCCGATTGCCGAAATCGTTTACCAACACCATGAAAATGTAGACGGTTCAGGCTATCCGCGCGGGCTCAACGATGAGCGGATTTTGCCCGAGGCGAAAATCATTCACGTCTGTGACGCGCTTGAGGCGATGCTGTCGCACCGGCCTTTCCGCCGGGCGTATGACATTGACTACGCGATGCGGCAAATGCAGATCTACAGCGGCAGCCATTACGACCCTGAAGTGATCAATGCCTGTATCCGGCTGTTTTGCGATAAAGGTTACACCTTCCCTGAACCGGGAAAGCAAACATGAACAATCATAATCCGGCTAATATCCCTTCGATGCAGGGAGGGCAAAAATTCGTTCGCGACATTACCACGCGCAACCCGGTTACGGTATCGGCCGGATTGACGCTGGCGTTGGCCGCAGAGCGTATGGAAATCTTGCGCATCAGCTGCTTGTTGATCGAGGACGCAGGCAAAATCATAGGCATATTGACCGAACGCGATGTGATCCGGGCGCTGAACCGGAAGATTCCGGTCAGTCAAACCGTTGATGCGGTGATGACGCGTGGCGTCATTTGCATCAAGGAAGCCGAAGAGCTGCACTCGGCTTATCAACGGATGGTGCTGCATGGTGTCCGCCACCTGCTGGTAAACGATGCCGAGGGTAAGCCAACCGGCATTGTCACTGAAACCGACTTTCGTAAAAATTACAGTATCGAACGCTTCGTTGGCGCACTCAATATCGCCGGAGTGATGACTCAGGAACACCTTGGCATGCGAGGCGATAATTCGGCTATGGAGGCTTCAGTCGAAATGCAGAGACTTAATATCGGTTGTGTCGTCGTGTTGGAACAACGAAAGCCTATCGGTATCGTCACCGAGCGCGACATGGTCAGGTTGTTCCGCCTGCAAAAACTGGAGTCCCGGCTGGCCGACGTGATGAGCGGGCCGGTGCATAGCGTGACGCAGGACATGCTGTTGGTCGATGCGGTGGCGGCAATGCAGGCATTGAATATCCGCCGCTTCGTGGTGGTGGACGAAAGCGGATGTATGGTTGGGATTCTCAATGAGCATGACATTGTCGGTCATTTGGAGGGTGAATACATCGATATGTTACAGCAGCTGGTCGTTAAGCAGGCTCAGAAACTCAACGACGACAGATTCCGCGCGGTGGTAAACCATTTGCCGCATAAGATCATGGTCAAGGACACCGCCTCCGTCTATGTGTCCTGCAACGAAAGCTATGCCCGCGATCTTAACATCCGGCCGGAAGATATTGAGGGCAGGACCGATTTCGACTTCTTCCCGAGAGAGTTCGCGGAGCGCTATCGGGCCGACGACCGTAAAGTGATGTCGGAACAGGTCACCATTTCAATTGAGGAGCCCTATATCAGAGATGGTGAGCAGCACTGGATTCACACCACCAAGGCGCCGCTGCTGGACAGCGATTGCAACGTGAACGGCGTGGTGGTGATTTTTCATGATGTCACGGAAAGAAAGCGTACCAACGAGCAGCTCAAGCGTCGCAGCTGGGCGTTGGAAGCGCTGCGTTGCAGCGGTAGAGCGCTGGTTTTTTCCGAAACGGAAGCCGATTTGCTGCAAGCTGTTTGCGATGCGATTACCCAGCAGGATATGTATGTGTTGGCCTGGTTCGGCTGGGCTAGGCGGAATGAAACGCGTAGCGTCGAAATTATCGCCGGGTCCGGCGCGGCGCGCGACTATATAGACGGGCTCAATGTCAGTTGGGCCGACGATAAGTTCGGCAATGGGCCGGCCGGCAGGGCGATACGTTTTGGGCGGACGACGGTCTGCAACAAACTCCTCGAAAGTTCGGATTTTTCACCTTGGCGGCAAAAAGCCGAGAATTTCGGCATCCGGTCTTCGATTTCGTTACCGGTCAAAGTCGATGACAGAATCGCCGGCGTGCTAACGGTATATTCCAAAGATCCCGAAGCGTTTGGCGAGAGTGAAATCAGTCTGTTCGATGAGCTTGTTTCCAACCTCGGTTTCGGTATTCAGTCGCGCAGGACGCGCGCGGCCTACGAAGGATCGTTGCTGGAAATAGCTAATCAGGCCGTCAAGCTGGAAAAAACGCTGGAAGATACATTGCTCGCCGTAGCCTCCACTCTGGAACAGCGAGACCCGTATACCGCCGGGCATCAAAAGCGCGTTGCCGATTTGGCTATGGACATCGGCAAGGAAATGGGGCTCGAGGAGCACCGTCTGCGCGGGCTGCATTTAGCGGCCACCGTTCACGACTTGGGCAAGATTCACATTCCCGCCGATATTCTCGCTAAACCGGGGCGTCTGACGGCTGCTGAGTTCGGCTTGGTCAAAACACACCCAGAGGTTGGCTACAAGATCCTAAGCCAGATCGATTTTCCTTGGCCGATTGCCGAGATTATCCGCCAACATCATGAATACCTGGACGGTTCGGGCTATCCGCGCGGCTTGAAAGGGGATGAAATTCTGTTGGAGGCGCGCATCGTTACTATCGCCGACATCGTGGAATCGATGTCCTCGGATCGTCCTTACCGGCAGTCGTTGGAAATTGCCGACGCGATACGGCAAGTTATTGCGATGCGGGGCGGTAAGCTCGACAGTGCGGCTGTGGACGCCTGCCTGAAAGTGCTTTCCAGCGGGAAATTCCTGCCGAACGTGATGTAAGGTCTAAGCCGCCGCCGTTTACAGGGAGAGCGAACGAACAACTTGGGCGGGATGGCTGAAAGGCGGGGTATGGGGCGGACTGAGCGGTGCGCCCGATTTCACCTTGCCGTTTTTGAAGGGCAAGGCGGTTTGGCAGTTTCCATCCGCCGTATATCAAGTTACAGTGGGTTTATAGGGCAACACAACATGATGTATAAGAGAAAGCATGCGATTTCTGATTATTGACGATGACCCCGTTGAGCGCTCGTTAACGATAGCAACATTGCGCGGTAAATTTGCCGATGCGGATATGGTTGAGGTTGGCAGCCGTGAGGTGTTCGATGAAAAAATGGCCGAAACCGGTTTTGATCTGGCGATTACAGAATACACGCTCGGTTGGACAGACGGACTGACCTTGTTTAAGGCAATTAAATCGAGCCATGCTTATTTACCGGTCATCATGTTGACCGATTCCGGCGGCGAAGACATCGCAGTCGCCGCGATCAAAAACGGCATGGCCGATTATATCGTCAAGCGCAACAGGCGTCGGTTACTCGATGCGATAGAATCCAGCCTGCTGGAAACAAAAAAAACGGAATTTTGCAAAAATGCAGAAAGCAAGGCGCCGCGATATGAAAGACGGGATCCTTTCATTTCCCGTTTTGAGCCGGACTTGGCTTATTCAATGATTATTTCGCCGGACGGCAAGCCAATATTGGAATGGAGTACGGAGCAGTTAAAAAAGCTTATCGGCAGTGTAAGATTCGATGGCGAGTCAAAACAACAGGCTTGCGATTGGGTATTGCCGGTTCACCCGGACGATATAAAAATCGTTCAAGACCGATTTGAAAAACTACTGGCGGGGCGCGAAGACATCAGCGAGTACCGGGTGGTCATTAACGATAGTAACGCCCGCTATTTCAGCGATCATTCATTGCCGGTTCGCGACCCTATTGATGGCGGTGTCGTAAGGTTATACGGGGTTTTGCAGGACGTTACTTCCCGCCGAAAAAATGAAGAAGAATTGTATCTGATGCAGCACGCGATCGATTCCTGCAACAACGGCATTATTATTACCGGGCTGGCGGATAAAGATTTTCCTATTATTTATGCTAATGAAGCTTTCTTGCGCACAACCGGCTATTCCAGACAGGACGTGTTAGGCCAAAACTGCCGTTTTCTGCAACAGAACGATAGAGACCAAGCGAACGTTACCGAACTACGCGAGGCCTTGCACAGCTATCGCGATGGGCATGCGGTTGTGCGCAACTATCGCAAAGACGGCAGCTTGTTCTTGAACGAAGTCTATATTTCGCCGATACGCGACAAGCAAGGCAAGATTACCCACTATGTCGGAGTGCAGAATGACGTGACGGGGCGTATCGAAATGGAAGACTTGTTGAGTAAAAACGAAGCAAGGATGCGCTCTATTTTTAACAACGTATTCGACGGCATTATCATTATTAACGAATCTGGAATCATTGAAAAAATCAATCCGTCTGTCGAGAGGCTTTTCGGGTATTCGGCCGAGGAATTGATCGGTCATAATATTAACAAGTTGATGTCTGAACCTGAGCAGGGGCGGCACGATACTTATTTAAAAACCTATCTGAACGGCGGCAAGGCAAAAATACTCGGTTCCGAACGCGAGGTGAGCGGTGTCAGAAAAGACGGCTCTGTTTTTTCGATGGAACTGAAGGTCAGTGAGTTCGACGTCGAGCAGCGTCATTTTTTTATCGGCACGGTACATGATATAAGCGAACGGAAGCAGGCGGAGGAAGCGCTACGGGATTTGTCCGGTCACCTGGAAACGGCCCGGGAAGATGAGAGAACCCGAATCGCGCGGGAAATTCATGACGAATTGGGCAGCCTTCTGGCGGCGCTGAAAATGGATTTAAGCTGGTTGAGTAAACAATTACCGGCAGGCCGGTCCGCATGTCATGAAAAAATCACGGTGATGAATCGGCAATTGGACGATGCGATTGGGTCGGTCAGGCGTATTATTGCCGACCTCCGGCCAAGCATTCTGGATCATCTGGGTTTATTAGCCGCGATCGACTGGAAACTCGATGAATTCAGGCAGCAAACCGGCATACAATGCGTTCTGACGATGCCGGAAAATAATATCGTGATCGATGACGGTACGGATATAGCGATTTTTCGGATTATGCAGGAAGCATTAACCAATATTGCTTTACATTCCAGAGCGACCAAAGTAACGCTTGATGTTGAAACCGCCGCAAATAGTCTGGTGATGAAAATAACGGATAATGGCTGCGGTATGACGGAGGCGCAGATGAACAAACCCGGTAAATACGGTATTTTGGGCATGCATGAGCGCGCACGCCATTGCGGCGGAGAAATCGCCATCGACAGTAAACCGGGAAAAGGAACCACGCTCGTGTTAAACATGCGTCTAAAGTCGTCCGAAGGCGGTCATGATTAAAATATTGATTGCCGATGATCATGCCATTGTCAGGCAAGGGCTGAAACAAATCCTCGCCGATATTCCCGATATGGAAATATTCGGCGAGGCCGGTTCCGGCGATGAGGCCTTGAAACTTATACGGTGCGAGGGATGGAGCGTCATGCTGCTCGACATCGCCATGCCGGGTAAAAATGTCATGGAGTTGATTAAGCTGGCGAAGCATCAATCTCCTCAGCTGCCTATCCTGATCCTGAGCATGTATCCTGAAGATCAGTATGCGATCAGAATGCTGCGTGCGGGTGCGGACGGCTATCTGACCAAAGAGAGCGCTCCCGAGCAATTGGTGGCGGCGATTCGCAAGGTCGCCAAGGGAGGGAAATATATCAGCTCGACGATGACTGAAAAACTGATTGCGGAATTGAATACAAACCAGGAAATACCGCTGCACGCTACGCTGACCGACCGGGAGTTTCAGGTTTTTTGCGGCATTTGTGCGGGTAAAAGCATTACTGATCTTGCCCAGCAGATGTCGCTCAGTGTGAAAACCATCAGCACCTACCGGACCCGCCTGATGAAAAAGATGAACATGTCTAAAAACGCCGAAATTATTCATTACGCATTCAAGAACGATTTGCTTGAGTGATGAAACTTGTCTGATTGATTTGTATTGTGTAGGAATATGCCTACATAATACTTCTTGTGAGTCTTATGTATTTGAGGGCGGTTGGCTGATTTCTAACCGTCCTGATTTGGCTCATAATCGCCAGCCAAAATAGGTTGCTTATTTCACGAATGTCCTCTTGAAGTTTTATTAAGCGCGCGGCCATGCTACTTCCTCGGCAGAAAAATTCAGTCAATCCGTATTTCACTTTTTCGTTGTCAGCGTGCGGAGCGAAATTCATGCAGCAATGCGCTGTTTACGTTCGGCTAATGATTCTTACGGGTAAAGAGTGAGCAACAGGGTTGTTGATTAAAAACTGTTTTAGCACTTGAGAACAACATGGCTATGTACAATTATAAATGACGGTTGCTCGCCGAGAGGGAAGAAGCGGGAGTTATTCCGATAGCCAATTCGTTAACTAAAAAAATATAACTAATAAAGCATTATGTTTTTATGCTTCCAAATCGGAAATAAAAAAGGTTATAGATAACGTTACGATTCCACCGGAAAGTTATCCGAGTATATACAAGCCGGCAGTTATTGGGTGGCTGTAGTGGGCGCGTCGAGAAAATCCTGGAAAAAGAGAAAAAACCGTAGTTTACTGACGGCATGAGTGCGAAGTGATCAGCGCCAAGAGTTAGGCAGGGTGTGCGGCGGGTATCCTGCAAATCTTGAATTAGAAAATACGAACCAACGATTAATAATATAACGAATGTTTTAGTTCGTAAGGTGAAGCACAAATGAAAATGAATATGCCTGTAACTAATCAGGAAATCCTGATGAAAAAAGGTGGGTTGTTGGTTACTCGAACCGACTTGAAAGGCGTTATTACTTACGTCAATGACGAGTTCATCAATATCAGCGGTTTTACCCGCGATGAACTCATAGGCGCAAGTCATAATATTGTTCGTCATCCCGATATGCCGGCGGCCGCTTTTGAAGATTTGTGGCTGACTTTAAAATCACTTAGACCCTGGCAGGGGTTGGTAAAAAACAGGGCGAAATCCGGCGACTATTACTGGGTGGAAGCGAACGCAATGCCAGTATTTAAAAATGGGAAAGTTCATGAATACCTTTCCGTCCGGCGCGCTCCAAGCCGTGAAAAAATTGAAAAGGCAGAACAGTTATATCAGCTGGTTAATGCAGGGAAAGCAACAATAAGGCCTACCGGTTTAGCTGCCGTGGTCAAGTTAATCAAGGAGATGGACGCCTGGAAAAAAATGGCGGTGGCGTTGGCGGTGCTTCTGATACCTGTTTTTTACCTGATGTACCAGTTGTTTTTAGTGCAGGATTATTTGCTGTTGACCGGTGTTGCGGCATCAGTTGCGGTTGCATCGGCAATTGGTTTCAATGTGATCAAAAGCTTTACCACGGTATTAAATAAAACCATCGGTATTTTTTATCGTCTGGCAGAGAAAAGATTCGGCAATGTGCAGGATTTAACCCGGAATGATCTGGTCGGCGATTTTCAGCGCGGCCTGTATTCAATGGAAGTGAATCTGAGTCTGGATTTGGCGCAATCCAGAGAGGCTGCTGAAAAAGCCATGCGGATCAATCAGGCATTGGATAATGTCCAGTCCGGCGTCATGGTAGCCGATAACAATCTGGAAATCATTTATACCAACGAGAGCGTTGAGAAGATACTCAAGGAAGTCGAACAGGATATTCGCAAGCAGTTGCCGAATTTCGCTGTCGATAAACTGATCGGCGCCAATATCGATAGTTTTCACAAGGACCCTGCTCACCAGCGACGCTTATTGGCAAGCCTAACGCAACCGTACAGTTCGGAACTGGTTATTGCCGGCCAGCATATGAATGTGGTTGCCAGCCCGGTTATTAATGATGACGGCGAGCGCATCGGTTTTGTTGCGGAATGGAAGAACAGAACCCAGGACATTTTAATTGAACAGGAGATTGAACAATTAGTGCAGGATATTAAAGCAGGCGATTTGAGCAGCCGCATTAACATGGGCGACAAGCAAGGATTCGCCAAAATGTTGTCGTCCGGTATCAATGAACTGACGGATGTCATAGAGTGCGCCTTTAATGACATCAATAGAGTTATGGAAAGCATGTCTCAAGGCGATTTAACCAGTTCTATCACTAATGATTACCAAGGCGTCTATGCCGAATGCAAGAATAATATCAATGGCACACTGGCAAAATTGAGCGATTTTATTATTCAAATCCGGGATGCGGCCGATTTTATAGACAGCTCATCACAGGAAATGGCCAGCGGCAACAACAATCTTTCCGGCCGTGCCGAGCAGCAAGCGGCGAGCCTCGAAGAAACCGCGGCCAGCATGGAACAGCTGGCCAGCACCGTGAAAAATAATGCGCAGAATACGGTTCAAGCGACCGAGGTTGTTAATTCGGCCAGCCAATTGGCCCAAAAAGGCGGTGATGTGGTTAAGTCGGCTATCGCAGCCATGCAAGAAATCAATGACAGCAGCAACAAGATTGCCGAGATTATCGGCGTGATTGATGAAATTGCATTCCAAACTAATCTGTTGGCGTTAAACGCATCCGTTGAAGCGGCCAGGGCGGGAGAGCAGGGGCGCGGCTTCTCGGTTGTGGCGACGGAAGTGCGTAATTTGGCTCAGCGGAGCGCGGATGCCGCCCAGCAAAGTAACGAACTGATTCAGAGCAGTGTGCAGAAAGTCCGCGCCGGAACGGCATTCGTTAATGAAACCGGCGCCGCGCTGAATGAAATTGTCGAGAGCGTTGCGAAAGTCGGCGACATTGTCGCCCACATCGCCAGCGCCAGCGCCGAGCAATCCGCAGGCATCGAACAAGTTAACCAGGCGGTTTCTCAAATGGACGATATTACCCAGCAAAATGCGGCTTTGGCGGAACAGGCGGCAGCGGGCAGTATTTCAATGAGCGAGCAGTCCACCAACATGACCAAGTTGCTCAATTTTTTTAAAGTAAACTCATCAAAGAAAGTTTCCGCTCCGCTAAAAGCCAAAGCTCCGGTTGCTCGCGTGGCGGGGCCAAAGCCGGTAGCGCCCGTTATTCATAGGGAGCCAAAACACGACGATAGCGAATGGGAAGAGTTTTAATTCGATAGGTCCGGTTTGGCGTTTTTGGGGCATGTATAAGGTGCAAATAAATAGCGGAATTATTTGCACCATAACATCAGGTATTCAGAGCATCAGGTAATCCGGGGCATAAAAAACAGGGATCGAACAACCGCTTCAATACCGCAGTTTTATGGCGATGGCCGGGGGAGTTTGCGTGACCAAGATAGAGCAGCTTGAAAGTGAAATAAATCAAAAAATAATTGAATTAAACGAAAGCAAGCATGCTCAGCATTTGCTGCGTGAAACATTGAAACGAAATACTCAAACTCTGGGTGAGATTGAAAGCCAGCTTAAGGTGATAGAGTCCCATCTAAAAGATTCTAACGAGTACATTTATAAGTTAAAGCGGGAAAACTGGAAACTTAAACTATCATGCGATGTATGGGTGCAGCGGGCCATAAAACTTGAGTTTGAGGTGTTAAGCGCCCGCGATGCGCAAAAAAAATAGTGCTAATCGATGCCACTGCGCCGATTTTAGCGGTGCTTATAAAATAAAACTAAGCACGGCAAGGTATTAAACTCTGCGTTATCAAAAAAACAGGCATCAAATCTCAATACACCATGATGGTATATAATCCTCATCGCTCTCCATAAAAATAGGCCGTCCGTGTTGGTCGCTAACAAACTATAAGGGCCGCAAAAATCGATTGCGGCGGCGTAGAAGTCATTTAAATCCCTCAAATCTTTGCGAGCGCCGCTTTACCACCGCGCGCATCTTGAACATTAGCTGGAAAATTCCGCTGTAACCCGGTTCCGGTCCTCCTGTCCTCCTGTCCCTGATGACGGCAATGTCATGCGCGTTTAGAAATAACTGTTCTGCAAATCCGGCTCCGTGATTGAACAGCGCGTGCGGTGCAAAGCCAGACATTTGATTTTAACTGGATTCAGGCGATAATGCCGGTCGCTATAAGACGAGAGTTCTTATGTATACTCAAATTACGGAATGGTGTTATGAAGTCGAGAGATAGACGACGGGGGCTGGTTTTGGTCAATACCGGCTCAGGCAAGGGAAAGTCTTCCAGTGCTTTAGGTATGGTGTTCCGTGCCGCAGGCTGGGATATGAAAATCTGCGTGGTCCAGTATATTAAGGGGAAATGGCAAACCGGCGAACAAAAAGCCGCCGAACGCTTTGATAATATCGAATGGCATGCCTTGGGCGACGGTTTTACCTGGGATACTAAAAATCCTGAGCAGGATATTAAAACCAGCCGGGAGATTTGGGAGTTTAGCAAAGCCAAGATTCTGTCTGAAGAGTTCGACGTGGTGCTGCTGGACGAGATCAATTACTGCTGCGGCTATAATTGGATTTCCGGCCAGGAAATAGCCGATTTCATTCGCGATGAAAAACCGGCCTGGATGCATTTGATTTTGACGGGCCGCAATGCGGCGCCTGAAGTTATAGAAATTGCTGATACCGTAACCGAAATGGTCAAAGTAAAACATGCTTATGAACAAGGCATCAAGGCGGAACAGGGGATTGAGTTTTAAAAGGCGTTGCGCCAACAATGCAGGCAAATTGTTGAGGATGGATTGCATTCATAGAATTTTAAGGTAAATACGCAGGTCAACCTGTAAAATGGTTGGCGATTGTCACAATGAGGAGAGAAAAATGTCTGAAGCACAAAAAATAATGCTGGCTGTTATTGCCGTTTTTGTAATGGGTTTTGTTATGGTTGGCTTAAGTAAGGAAGATCAGCCTGTTGAGCAAGTCGAAGCTGCGGCTAAGATTAGAAACAATGTTGCAATGCAAACCATGGCAAATGAAAAGTGTCCGCCAAAAATCAAGGAGCAAACAGGGGAGCAGGTATTTTTCCCTTCCGAAGTCGAGAGCGATAAGGAAACCTATGTGACGTTGAAATGGGTGGGTGAAAAAGGGTTCAAAACGGCATCATGTACATTGCATGCGTCTTTGGGCGGAATATCGGAGTTGATTATCGATGATAAGGTCATCATAAAGAAACAAATCTAGGCCACGAAATATCCCGGCTGGATCTTGTATCTAACCGGGATTATTTGTTTTATAAGCGCCGGAGATTGGATTCGCTAAACGATAAAACAGCAGGTACTCGCTGTAGGCTTCGTAAAAACAGCTGTAAAACGGCTGGCACTTTTTATCCATTCGCGCGGACAAGGCTAAAAACAACAAAAGAAATTTTATGACAAAGACAATGATTAAGGGAGTTTTAAAAACATGGAAAGAAGATCGAGGGTTTGGTTTCATCAGCCCTGATGATGGAGGAAAAGATATTTTTATCCATATTTCGGCGCTTAAGGGAACGAGTCGCCGCCCGTTGACCGGCGATGTTATTCATTACCAGGTAGCAAGAGATAATCGGGGCAAGTTCAAAGCGGTTAATGCCTATATTGAAGGCGTGGAAATTCTGGAAGATAAACCAGTTAATTTTTTCAGTACGAAGAAAGGCACTATTGTGCTGATAATACTGGCCTTAGTGGCTATCGCGGCTGCGGTTGTTGCGCTCAATCTGACGCCGTAATCGTAGGGGAAGTTTTTCTACAAGCCGATGCGGCAGTAAGCATCGGCTTGTTTATAAGCGATTGAATACACGGTGCTACGGCACTTTCTACCCGTAGTTATGAAAAGTTCTGCAACAAGGCGTTGGAGCGCTTTTTTACATCATACGCCTGTCGAGGCGATGTCTGCGCCGATTCTGGTGGAGGACGGCATTAAGCGTTCATGGCGGTTGACCTGCGCACTGGAACGGATAAGTCCTAAAAAAACCGGTTCGATTGCCGCTTATTTTTGCAATGGACGGGTTTGTTAAGAAACATGCATGAAATAACTTGAGCAAGTTTTATTTTTCATTTTTTAACCATGAAGGACATGAAGCGGCATGAAAGGTTTAAGTCTTCATGCTCTTCATGGTAATTGCCTAAATTAATTTATGCACGATCCTAAATATCGATATGGCTTTATACGCAGTTAGACTGCAAAAGGAATGCGGCGAACATTTATTGCGCCAATCATATCGGTTGTTCTTCCTGTTGCGGCGGCGGTAATTGGCGGTACTAAACTACACAGATACATATTGCATTGAGGTTTTGTAATGACCGATTCACAAAAATGGCTGGTTTTCGCTTTTATCGCAGGTTCGGCTTGGTTGGTTTACCTGTTGGCCCCGGTATTGATGCCGTTTGCGTTTGCAGCGATGTTGGCTTACCTCGGCGATCCGTTAACCGATAAGCTGGAAACCTATCAGTTATCCAGAACCAAGGCCGTGTTGGTGGTTTTTGCCGTGATGACGCTGGTTTTGGCATTAGTTTTATTGCTGCTTGTGCCGCTGTTGGAATATCAGGTCGAGCATTTTGTAAGCAACCTGCCCGCCTATGTCGCATGGCTCAATGAGACCGTCATTCCCTGGTTGCAGCGGCGGTTTCACCTGGGCATCAGGCCGGTTAATCTTAGCCAGATTATTAATCTGATTAAAGGCCATTGGGAGCAAGCAGGCGGCATTGCCGCAACGGTCATGAGTTCGGTTTCGCATTCCGGCGGGGTGATAGCCGCATGGCTGATGAACCTGCTGTTGATTCCGGTGGTCACGTTCTATTTATTGCGCGATTGGGATGGTTTGATTGCCAAAATCCACGATTTATTGCCCCGGCGTGTAGCGCCCACCGCAGTCAAACTTGCCCGCGAAGTCGATACGGTATTGGCGGCTTTTGTCCGCGGGCAGTTCTATGTGATGCTGGCCTTGGGCTGTATTTACAGTATCGGCTTGTGGATGACCGGCCTCGATTTGGCTTTGTTGATTGGCATGTTGGCCGGGTTGGTCAGTTTCGTGCCTTATCTGGGGTCGATTGTCGGTATCGTTACGGCCTGCGTGGCGGCCTTGGTGCAATTTCATGACTTAATACAACTGGTGCCGGTCGGTATTGTTTTCATTATCGGACAATCGCTGGAAGGCATGGTGTTAACGCCGATGCTGGTGGGCGATAAAATCGGCCTGCATCCGGTTGCGGTTATGTTCGCAGTATTGGCCGGAGGCCAGTTGTTCGGCTTTCTGGGCATACTGCTGGCATTGCCGGTTGCGTCGGTCATTATGGTGTTGTTACGGCATGTGCATGATTTATATCGCTACAGCGATTTTTACGGCCTGGAGTGAGCCGATGAAGTTGCTCGGGGCTGTTGTTTTTGTGCTGTGCATGGGCTACTTGCTTGGCGATGTCTGTTGGGCCGGCGATGAAAAGCGGGAAGCCGATTTTGCCGAAGGCATTAACAAGACGCTGACTATCGGTAAGGCGGTCTGGCTGGAGTCCGGTGAAAAAAAATTCCTCGGTGTTTATACCGAAACCGAAAAAGCCGGCACGAAAGGGGTCGTTATTATTCTTCATGATATGGGGGGGCATCCCGATCAGCGGCCGCTGATTTACGGCTTGAGAGTTTTTTTGCCCGAGCATAACTGGGCGACGCTTTCGCTGCAAATGCCGCTCAGGGAAGTCGGCGCTGGACAGGAAGATTATTATGCGTTGTTTCCTGAGGCGGCGGCGCGGATTCGGGCCGGGATCGATTACGCAAGGAGCGGTGGCGCGGAAAATATCATTGTGGCCGGTTATGGGCTGGGCGGACTGATGAGTGTTTATGCGCTCAGTGAGCAGGGGCTGGATATTAAAGCGCTGGTGACTATCAGTCTGCCGGCGCCGATTACCGACAACAAAGCAGGTCAAACGCTGGAATTTATCAAAAAAATCAATATTCCGATGCTGGATATTTATGGTGCGGTAGATGTGCCTGATGTTACACAAAGCGCCAGGGACAGGCGCTTGGCGGCAAAAGAAAATGCGGGTTACCGGCAGATTAGAATCGACGATGAAGGCCATGCTTATCTGCATGATGAAGGCTTGGTTGTTAAGCGGATATACAGTTGGTTGGGAGTAACTGCGGAGACGGCGAAGCCGGGTAATGATGATGTTACGCCCCAAAATCAGTGAGGCTAATGTGCGCAATATCCCTCAACATTGGCTTTGAACAGGTCTAAATCTGTTACAATGCAGGCTGACACAGGTGTGCAAATACGATTACGACAATGTTTGGCGCCATGCATTAACACTACCATAACAAGTTGAAAACCAAGTGGATTTAAAACATATAAGAAATTTTTCCATTATCGCGCATATCGATCATGGAAAATCGACGCTTGCTGATCGTTTCATTCAAATCTGCGGCGGCCTGAGCGACAGGGAAATGTCCGCGCAAGTGCTCGATTCGATGGATATTGAGAAAGAGCGCGGCATTACCATTAAAGCGCAAAGCGTCACGCTGGATTTTAAGGCGAAAGACGGCGAGACCTATCAGCTTAATTTCATCGATACTCCGGGGCATGTCGATTTTTCTTATGAGGTTTCCAGGTCTTTGGCGGCTTGCGAAGGCGCGCTGCTGGTCGTCGATGCGGCTCAGGGCGTCGAGGCGCAAAGCGTCGCTAACTGCTATACGGCGATAGAGCAGGGGCTCGAAGTGGTGCCGGTGTTGAATAAAATCGATTTGCCTTCTGCCGAGCCCGAGCGGGTGCAGAATGAGATCGAAGAGGTGATCGGCATCCCGGCCGACGAGGCGCTGATGATCAGCGCTAAAACAGGGTTGGGTGTGCAGGATGTGCTGGAGCAATTGGTGCTGAAAGTTCCGCCGCCTGAAGGCGACACGGCAGGTCCGTTACAGGCGTTGATTATCGATTCCTGGTTCGACAGTTATCTGGGCGTGGTGTCGTTGGTCAGGATTATGCACGGCAGTATCCGCAGGAAGCAAAAGATCACCATCATGTCCACCGGCAAGTCGTTTATCGCCGAAAAGGTCGGCGTTTTTACCCCCAAACGGCTGGAAAAGGATATTCTAAATACCGGCGAAGTCGGTTATGTCGTGGCTGGTATCAAAGACATTTTCGGCGCGCCGGTCGGCGACACCATTACCTGGACGGATAACCCGGCTGCTGAGCAGCTCACCGGGTTTCAAAAGGTTCAGCCGCGCGTTTTTGCCGGCTTGTATCCGGTCAGCTCCGATCATTACGAGGATTTGCGCGAGGCGCTGAAGAAGTTAAACCTGAACGACGCTTCCTTGTATTTTGAGCCGGAAACCTCGCAGGCTTTAGGCTTCGGTTTCCGTTGCGGTTTTCTCGGCATGCTGCATATGGAAATTGTGCAGGAGCGTTTGGAAAGGGAATACGATGTCGATCTGATCACGACGGCGCCTACCGTTATCTATGAGGTCATCACCCAGAACGAACAGGTTCTGATGATCGATAATCCGGCCAAGTTGCCTGATATGGGGACCATCAAGGAAATCAGGGAACCCATTATCCGGGCCAATATCCTGGTTCCTGAAACCTATTTGGGCGGCGTGATCACGTTGTGCATAGAAAAGCGTGGCGTGCAGAAAGACATGCAGTACGTCGGCAGACAGGTATCGCTGCATTATGAAATGCCGCTCAGCGAAGTGGTGCTGGATTTTTTCGATCGCTTAAAGTCGGTCAGCCGCGGCTTTGCATCGTTTGACTACGAGTTCCTGCGTTTCCAGCCGGCCGAGCTGGTCAAACTGGATGTGTTGATTAATGCCGAGAAAGTGGATGCGCTGTCTATCATCGTGCATCGCGACCTGAGCCAAAATCGGGGCCGGGATTTGGTTGAAAAGATGAAAGACCTGATTCCGCGGCAAATGTACGAGGTTGCAATACAGGCGGCGATTGGCTCCAAGGTTATCGCTCGGTCCACCGTTAAAGCGATGCGGAAGAACGTGATTGCGAAATGTTACGGCGGCGACATCAGCCGTAAGAAAAAGCTGCTGGAAAAACAAAAAGCCGGTAAGAAACGGATGAAACAGGTCGGCAATATTGAGATTCCTCAAGAAGCATTTCTGGCCGTTTTGCAGCTTAATAAAGAATAAAAAAACAGGCAAAAGGTGAAGGGCTAAAGGTAAAAAAGCTTGCGCTTGGATTTAATAAGCCGTTCAATTTTTAGCCTTTAGCCTTTAGCCTTTAGCCTTTAGCCCTTAACCTAATCTAAATTTAAAAACATGGACTACGATTTTTCCTTTTTTCTTGCCGTCGCCACGCTGGTTACCGGTGTAATTTGGGGCGGGTATTTGCTGGTGCTCAAAGCGAGGGGGGAGATTTTCGATGAAGAACATGAACCTATACTGGTAGAGTATGCACGGTCTTTTTTCCCGGTCGTATTGATCGTGTTATTGCTGCGCTCTTTCATTGCCGAGCCTTTCCGCATCCCTTCGGCATCAATGATGCCGACTTTACTGATAGGTGATTTTATTCTGGTTAATAAATTCACTTACGGCATACGTTTGCCGGTTATCAACAAAAAAATCATTGAACTGAATGAACCCAAGCGCGGGGATATTGTCGTTTTTCGTTATCCTAAAGATCCGACTGTCGATTACATCAAGCGTGTGATCGGCTTGCCGGGCGATCGGGTTGCTTATTACGATAAAAAACTACATATCAACGGGCAGCCGATCAATCAAGTGTCTTTGGGACGCTATCAGGGTGTAGGCCAGGGCGAGGATATGACCGGGAATGAGCACTTGCTGGAAGACTTGACCGGTATTGAGCACAGTATTTTGATCAGGAGCGGAGCGCTTTCAGCCGAGGGTGTTTATGTGGTGCCGGAGGGGAATTATTTTGTGATGGGCGACAACCGCGATAACAGCAATGACAGCCGTTATTGGGGCACGGTTCCCGAAGAAAATCTGGTTGGACAAGCTTTTTTTATCTGGATGAGCTGGGATTGGCAATATAAAGGTGTGAACCTTGACCGTATTGGCACAGCGCTGAAATAAACTGCACTATACTTGGTTTTTTCATAAATCATCTGGAGAAAAGAATGAATTTAACACCTGGACGTCAGCAAGGCTTGACCTTGATCTCGCTTGTTTTTGTTTTGGGCTTGATCGGATTTTTTACCTTATTGACACTTAAGATAGTCCCTATTTACCTGGATCACGGCAAGGTAAAGAGCGCTCTGGAGGCGTTAAAACAAATGCCCGATCTGCAAACGCTTAGCGAATTTGAAATCAGGGATAGCTTGACCAAGCGTTTTAACATCAATTACGTCTACGATGTTAACCAGGACGATATTACCGTCGTCAGGCATGGCGATTATGTGAAGGTGGATATCGAGTATGAGACGGTTGTGAAATTGGTCGGCAACCTGAGCGCATTAGCCGAGTTTCATGACTCTTTCGAGGTCGGACAGAAGTGATAAAAAAGCCTGAAGTATTATCTAAAAAGCTGGGCCTGACGTTCAATAATCCCCGGCTTTTTACTATGGCTTTAACGCATCGAAGCGCAGGTTCGAGCAATAATGAACGTTTGGAGTTTTTAGGCGATTCAATTTTGGGTTTTGTGATCGCCCATAAGTTATATGAGTTGTTTCCGGGTGCCAGCGAAGGCGTTTTGAGCCGGTTAAGAGCGAGCCTGGTCAATCAGAGTTCACTGGCGGAGTTGGCCAGAAAGCATCAGCTGGGTGATTATTTGCTGCTGGGTTCAGGGGAGTTGAAGAGCGGAGGTTTTCGCCGCGATTCGATCCTGTCCGATGCGGTGGAAGCCATTATCGGCGCGCTGTACAACGACCAGGGCATGGATGCCTGCCAGCAATGGATCTTGCAGATGTTTGCGGAAAAGCTGAAAAGCTTGTCGCTGGATAATTGGCAGAAAGATCCTAAAACCCAATTACAGGAATTAATGCAGTCAAAAAAAATGGATCTGCCGGATTACACCTTAATGACCATGTCGGGGCTTGCACATGAGCAAACCTTCAAAGTTAAGTGCACAACGCCATTAACGACAGAGTCTTGTATCGGCATGGGAAATTCCAGGAAAAAAGCCGAGCAGTCGGCAGCGGAGCTCATGCTCGAATTATTAAATAAGGACACTAAATGAATTGTGGTTTCGTCGCCCTGATTGGGCGCCCCAATGTCGGCAAATCAACATTGATGAATCATTTGTTGAAGCAGAAAATCAGCATTACCTCGCGCAAGCCGCAAACAACCCGGCACCGAATTCTCGGCATTAACACCACCGACGCAGGGCAGGCCATTTATATGGATACGCCGGGCATGCATGACAGCGAAAAGCGGGCATTGAACCGTTATTTGAACCGGACCGCCGATACGACCTTGCTGGGCGTCGACGTGATCGTCTGGCTGATCGACGGATTGTCCTGGCATGAATATGACGAGGCGATCTTCAAAAAACTGGAGCAGGCGGGCCTACCGGTGATTCTTGCTGTGAACAAGGTCGATAAGGTCGCGGACAAGGAAGCTATCTTGACGTTCTTTAACGAAGCCCAACACCGGTTCCCGTTCAAGCATTTAGTGCCCATTTCCGCATTAAAAAGCACCAATCTCGATCAGCTGGAAAGCCTGATCATGGGGCTGTTGCCGGAACGGGACTTGATCTATCCCGAGGATCAGGTGACCGACCGGTCCGAGCGTTTTTTGGCCGCTGAAATTGTCAGGGAAAAGCTGACCCGGCGCTTGGGCGACGAGCTGCCTTATGCGCTGACGGTAGAGATTGAGCGCTACGAAGAAAAGCCCAACATCACCAAAATATACGCGATTATCTGGGTGGAACGCTTGACCCAAAAGAACATCGTGATCGGCAAGGACGGCGAGATGCTGAAAAAAGTCGGTACCGACGCACGGCATGACATAGAAAAATTGATCGGGCAGAAAGTTTATTTGCAGCTTTGGGTCAAAGTTAAAAAAGGCTGGTCGGATAGTGAACGCGCCTTGCAAAGCCTAGGTTTTAATGACTGAAACCGTCGTTTATTTGCAGCCTGCGTTTATCTTGCAGCAGCGCAAATACCGGGAAACCAGCCTGATTATCGATGCGTTAACCCGCGATTTCGGCCGGATTTCCCTGTTGGCCAAAGGCGTAAGAAAAACCAAGTCCAAAACGGCAGGGATGCTGCAACCCTTTATCCCGTTGACCATTTCCTATTTCGGTAAGGCGGAGCTCAAAACGCTGACCGATGTCGAAATGATTCAGCCGTTTAGCCAGATAAAGGGGCTTGCGCTTTATTGCGGTTTTTATATCAATGAGCTGGTCGCTTGTTTTTTGCACAAATACGACCCCCATCCCGAAGTGTTCGGCCATTACCGCGAATGTTTATCCGGTCTGGCGGATGGCGCCGGCATGGAAGCGGCATTGCGGCTGTTTGAGTTGAACCTGATCGAGTGTTCGGGTTATGGCTTGCAGCTGGAATATGATGACAAGCAACATCCGATTGCATCAGCAAAAAAATACGACTTCAATGTCGGGCTGGGGCCGGTTGAAGCCGGGCGCGGACAGTTTTCAGGACGGACTTTCCAGGCATTAAGCACCAGGGAATTGATCGATCCGCAAGTGTTAAGCGAAGCAAAACTACTGATGAGGACGGTCATTGATGTTTATTTGCAGGGCAGACAGCTTAAAAGCCGGGCGGTTATTAATAACATCATGAAACACACCGGCGGCGAACGGGGATTGCAAACCTATCGTCAATCACAACATATCTCAAACGGAGTGGGCGGCGTGATAACGCCGTCCAATATGAAAAATGAATAACAAACAGATCCTATTAGGCGTGAACATCGATCACGTCGCTACGTTGAGGCAGGCCAGAGGCACGCTATACCCCGAGCCGGTTCAGGCCGCATTAATTGCAGAACAGGCCGGAGCCGACGGCATTACCGCGCATTTGCGCGAAGACCGGCGGCATATTCAGGACAGGGACATCTATTTATTAAAAGACATGCTGCATACCCGGCTGAACCTGGAAATGGCGGGAACCGACGAAATGGTCGGCATAGCCGAGAAAGTCCGCCCCTTTGCCTGTTGCCTGGTGCCGGAAAAACGGGAAGAATTGACCACCGAAGGCGGGCTGGACGTTGCCGGCAACCTGCATCGCATGCAATGGGCCTGCGATAAACTGGCGAGCGCCGGTGTCGAAGTGTCGCTGTTTATCGATCCTGATGAAAGTCAGATCGATGCGGCGGTAAAAGCAGGCGCGCCGGTTGTCGAATTACACACCGGCTGTTATGCCGATGCGGAAAACCCGCAACAGCAAGCTGAAGAACTGGCGCGCATCAGGCAGGCCGCTTTTTATGCACACAGCGCCGGGCTCCAGGTTAATGCGGGGCATGGCCTGAATTTTCATAATGTCGAAGCGATATGCGCGATACCGGAAATGGTGGAGCTGAATATCGGTCATTCGATTATCGCGCAGGCCGTATTTTCAGGCTTGGCTCAGACGGTCAGGGATTTGAAGCGGGTTATGCGGGATGCAAGACTACAGCAGAGTATTTGAAGATCGTTTGACCTGAGGGAAACAAGTGGCGCTGGAGTTTTATCAACTAAGCTCGGTCGGTGATCGGGAGATTAATCAAGATTTTATGGCGCATAGCGTCACTGAGGCTTATGCGCTGTTTGTCGTTGCCGATGGTCTGGGCGGCCATGATGCCGGAGAAAAAGCGTCCCGTTTTTTCTGCGATGGCTTGCTAAAGGGCGCCGATACTTACAGCAAACAGATAGCACAGAGTCCTGTCGAGACTTTTTCCGCCTGGATTACGGCGGCTGTCAATGAAATGAAAAGACTGTTCGCAATCGATCAATCGGGTAATGATGCACACACCACCTGTGCAATTCTTTACCTGGATGCACAGCGGGTGTTGACCGCGCATTGCGGCGATTCGCGGATATACAGGATGAATCCGCAACGGATCTTGTGGCGGACCCAGGATCACTCCATTCCGCAACAATTATTGAATAACGGCAAGATTACCGAGCGGGAAATGGGGCAGCACCCGGAGCAAAACCGCTTAACACGCAGCATCAACATCTTGAAAGCGCATGAGGCGGAAATTAATCTGTACCCGGCTATGCAACAAGGCGAGACGTTTATACTTTGCAGCGACGGTTTCTGGGAATACATAAAGCCAACAGAGCTGTTGCAATTGGCGGAACCCGCGAGCGGCAAGGAGGAGTTGGCAAAGCTGGCGCGATTAGCGATATTCCGCGCTCATGGGAAAAGCGACAACGTAACCGCGCAGTGGGTTAGACGGTATTAAATGTCCGATTAATGCGACACTGCAAAACCGTGTTTTTGCATACGGTAAAGCAAGGTGTCGCGGGAGATGCCCAGCAGTTTTGCGGACTTGCTGCGATTGCCGTTAGTGCGGTTCAAAGCTTGATGTATCAAATCGGCTTCCAAGGTATCCAACTGTAGGCCGGTCTCAGGCAGCGTGAAATTGGATGTTGCAGGCGCATTAGCGATGACTTTGGCGGTAAATTCAGATGGAAGGTTTTCCGGTTCGATGACTCTGCCGGCTAGTAGAATGCTGAGTCTTTCGCATAAATTACGCAATTCGCGAATATTGCCCGGCCAAGCATAGGTTTTTAGCACTCTTAAAGCCTGCTTGCTGAATTTGGGGGCTGTCAGCGCATGCGCATCCTCGAATAATGCGAGAAAGTGCTTGATCAGCGACTCAATGTCTTCAGTGCGTTGCGCCAGCGGCGGCAGTTCTAAAGGCACGACATTCAAACGGAAATATAAATCCGACCGGAACTCGCCTGAGTCAATTTGTCTGTTCAGATCGGCGTTGGTTGCGGAAATAATGCGCACATCAACTTTGTAAGGCTTGATTTCGCCGACTGCAAGACATTCGCCGGACTCAAGGAAACGCAATAATTTTGCCTGAATCGACAGCGGCAAGGAATTGATTTCGTCAAGAAACAAGGTGCCGCCATCAGCTGCCTGGAACAGGCCTTGTTTATCGGTCGTCGCTCCAGTAAACGAGCCTTTTTTGTGGCCGAACAATTCCGATTCGATCAGGCTTTCAGGCAAGGCCGCGCAATTTAGGGTGATAAACGCTTTGTCGGCGCGGGCGCTGGCTTGTTGAATGGCGGAAGCGAGCACTTCCTTGCCGGTACCGGTTTCGCCTTTAAGCAATACAGTGACGTCGGTAGCGGCAACGATTTTGGCGCTACGGATTAAGGAATCCAGTGCAGGAGATTGACCGATGATCGCGTTAAAATGATCCATAGATGCCTCTTAATGTAGAGCTGTGTGTGTCGTAATGGCCATGGGATTAAGCCAGGGCAGGGCGGCCAGCAAAGCCAGGACAATCATAAACAGGCCGATAGCCTGTTTGAAACGCTGCATTCTGGACAACCTTGTTAATATGCCGGTCATTATACCGACTCCCATGACGGCTGGCAAAGTTCCTAAGCCGAAAAACAGCATGGTCAGCGCGCTTTGGCTGATGCCGCCTGCGGTTGCGGCGAGCGCCAAAGCCGAATAAACCAAACCGCACGGCAGCCATCCCCACACCATGCCGAAAAGATAAGCCTGGCTGAGATTTTTGACTGGGATCAGTTTCCGGCCGAAAGGCTCTATTTTCTTCCAGAAACGCAGGCCTAATTTTTCAATGTAGGCAAAGTGGGGAAACCAGCCGGCGATATAAAGTCCCGCGCCGGTCATGACGGCAGCAGACAGCAATTGCAGCAACCGATGTCCGCTGATTTCACCCATCGGCATGGTAATCAATGTTTCGATAACGCCCGCTAATGCCCCGGCTATCGTATAACTGGTAATGCGCCCGATATTGTAATTGAATACAAAGGGAAATAGCCTGCTTTTTTGGTTCCGTATTTCCGGGTTAAGGCTTAAGGTTAATGTCCCGATAATCGAGCCGCACATGCCGATGCAATGCATGCTGCTGAACAGGCCCATAGTAAAGGCGACCAGAGTAGAGGTGCTAAAGGCGAGGTCAAATTCCATAGTCGCAGGATATATTAAAATAGGAGCAAGGTCGCCCATTGCGCAAAATTATAAGTTATTTAACTCTTGTTATTCGCCACGAAGACACGAAGAAATAAAACTTCGTGTCTCGGCAATTGCTCCTGCATTGCTCTACCTCCTGCATCCGTGCAGTCGTTCGTGATGAATTTTTTGTATTTTTTAAGCGAATTTATTTGTGTGCAGGCAGTTACTCAAACTGCGCAAGGATCTGTCCCTGAATCTTCTCTGCCATCTCTTTTCGGTTTTCGGCATCGCGTATAGGCCTGCCGACGACGATGTAATCAGCGCCATTCTGGAAAGCCATTTCTACGCTGACCACACGTTTTTGATCGTCCTCTTCGCGGTTATCGACCGGCCGGATGCCCGGCGTGATGACCAGCAGCTTATGGTCCAGTTCCTCCCTCAACATCGCGACTTCAAGTCCCGATGAGACAATGCCGTCGCAGCCGATTTGCAGCGCGCGTTTGGCGCGGGACAAAACCAGCTCGCGCACATCGCAGGCAAAGCCCAAGTCGTCAAGGTCGCCGCGGTCCAGGCTGGTTAATGCGGTTACGGCCAGCACTTTAAGATCGCCTTTTTCCTTGGCGGCGGCTTCCATAATCGCGTCGTTGCCGTGTATGGTGGCGAGATCAACGCCTTTGCTGCTCAAGGCTTTAATCGCACGGCCCACGGTGGCCGGGACATCGAAAAATTTCAGATCGACAAAGATTTTTTTATTGCGCTGTTTCAACCATTCAATAAAACCGAAATAATCGCCTGACATAAACAGTTCCATGCCGACTTTGTAAAAGATTACCGAATCGCCGAGTTCTTCGACTAACGCCTGCGCCTCGGGAATACTGGGGACATCCAGCGCCATGATTAAGCGTTCACGGACGGGGATGGGTTTGGTTGAGACGAATGAGTGGGGCATGGTTAAGGTAAAAGGTAAAAGGTAAAAGGTAAAAGGTAAAAGGTAAAAGGTAAAAGGCTTATTCAGTCACAAAGCCTTGTCCATGCCAAGCCTGTATTCCGCCGTTCATTAAGTAAACCTTGGGAAATCCCGCCGCCTTTAATATCAGTTGGGCTTGTGCGGAACGCAGGCCGGCTTGGCATTGTGTGATGACCGGGCGATTCTTATAAGGTTCAAGTTCCGCTAGCCGTTCATTTAATTGGGACAGCGGAATATGAATGGCGCCGTGAATTTGATGTTCATTCCAGTCGTCATTTTCACGCACATCGACAATGACCGCCTTGTTCTTGATGCGCATCGTTGCAGCTTCATTAGGCGAGATGACATCAGTTTCCGCAATTGCAAAAGGGCTGGCTATTAATAAAAAAACACCGACTTGGCAATATTTTGAAAATAAACGCACTTAACGCTCCCGAATAATAAGTCGATATATATTACCGGAACTTGTTTTAACGGTGAATGTTAAAATTCACTATTGTCACAATAGTCCCCGATTATGAACTCAACATTGATACAAATGACCCTGATAATGGTGTGCGGCGCGGCTTGGCGTTTTGCAAAACCGGCGGGGCTGTCAGCCGAGCAAACCCGGCAGGTTTTAACCACAGTGGTCTACTATCTGCTGCTGCCGGCCATGGTTCTGGAGGTGTTATGGTCAGCGGATATAGGCTTGCATTCGTTTCAGTACGCTTGGCTGGGGATGGGCAGTATTATTGCCGCCATGCTCTGCCTCTGGGTGATTGGCGCGTTGTTCAGGTTTGACGACAGGCGCTTGGGGGCAATGATACTGGCGGCGGCATTTCCGAATGTGACGTACTTGGGCTTGCCGGTTTTAGAGCAGGCCTTTGGCAGCTGGGCCAGGTCAGTGGCCATACAGATGGATTTGTTTGCCGCCACACCGTTATTGTTTACTATCGGTGTCATCGTTGCCCGGCACTACGGCGAAGAAACCGCAAAAAGTCCGAGGCCGGTATGGCTGTTTTTTCATGCGCCTCCGTTTTGGGCGGCGGCAGTTGCCGTTATTTTAAATATTAACGGCGTTGTTGCTCCGGTTTGGCTGTTGGGCGTACTGCAAAAGTTGTCCGCCGGCGTTGTGCCGCTGATGCTGTTTTCGTTGGGACTGGCTTTAAGCTGGAAGGCGCTAACTGTCCGCAATATCCCCTATATTATCCCCGTTGCCGTTATTAAAATGGCGGTAATGCCGTTGCTTGCAATGGTTTTGGTCGGATTTTTGCCGATAACCGGCGAATACAGGGAAGCGGCAGTGCTCGATCTGTCGATGCCGAGCATGGTGTTGGGCATTGTTTTTTGCGACCGCTATCGCCTGGATAGCTCGCTGTACGCGATGGCGGTAACGGTAACGACGGCAATCAGCCTGATTGCATTGCCGTTCTGGCATAGCGTGTTGCAGCAGTGATCTGTAAAAAGATTTTTTAATTATTCAGCTTTTTACAAAAGCCCTTGAGCCGGCAGCAACTTCTCGAATTGATTCGCAGGCACCGGCGGACTGGTCAAATAGCCCTGGTATAGATCGCAACCTTGCGCCTGCAGGAAAGCAAGCTGTTCCTTGGTTTCGACACCTTCGGCCAGCACCTTCAGACGTAGCGTATGCGCCATGGCGACGATGGCGGCGGCGATTTCCATGTCGTCCCGATGATGCGGGATGTCGTCGATAAAGCTTTTGTCGATTTTCAGCACATCCAGCGGGAACAGCTTCAGATAGGCCAGCGAGGAATAGCCGGTGCCGAAATCGTCGATAGCGAGACGCACGCCCAGCGCATGCAGGCGGTTGAGAATCCGAATGGCTTCATGCTCACGCTGCATCAACGCGCTTTCGGTCAGCTCCAGTTCCAGGCGGTTGGCCGGAAAGCCTGTTTCGGCCAAGGTTTCGGCGACGATTTCTTCTAAATTGCTGTGCAGAAACTGGTGCGGCGAAACATTCACCGCCAGCGTCAGCGGCGGCAAACCGGCTTCGATCCAGCGTTTACCCTGGCGGCAGGTTTCTTTCAGAATCCAGTTGCCGATCGCTGTAATCAGCCCTGTTTCTTCGGCGACCGGGATAAAGCGCAACGGCGGAATCAGTCCTTGGTCGGGATCCTGCCAGCGGATCAGCGCCTCGGCGCCGACAATGCGGCCATTGTCGACATTGACCTGCGGTTGATAGAACGCCCTTAGCTCGCCTTTATCAATCGCCCGGCGCAAACGGACTTCGAGGTCCATGCGTGCGCGGGCGGAATGAGTGAGCTCCTCCGAGAAATATTTGAAGCGGCCGCGTCCTTCCGCTTTGGCCTGATAAAGAGCCGTATCGGCCTGTTGCAACAACTCTACCGGGGTTGCGCCATGCTCTGGAAACAGACTGATGCCGACGCTGGCGCCGATGCGCACTTCTTTGCCGTTGGATAATAGCCAAGGCTCGCCCAATGTAGTAATGATGTCATTAGCCACCCGTGCCGCATCTTCAGGATGTGCGATATTTTCCATCAGTACGGTAAATTCGTCTCCGCCCAACCGGCACAGCGTGTCGATGCCGCGCAGACGGAAATTAAGCTGCTTGGCCACCTGTTGTAACAGATCATCGCCGGTCAAATGGCCGAAGCTGTCATTCACATCTTTGAACCGATCCAGGTCGATCATCAGCAGCGCCAGCATTTTTTCGTCGCGCAATGCGACTTCAATGGCATGCTCGACCCGTGAGAGCAGTAATAAACGATTGGGCAGGCGGGTCAGCGGGTCATGATGGGCGAGAAAGTCGAGCTGCGACTCGGTAGCCTTGAGTCGGGAAATATCGGCAAACACCCCGACATAATTGGTCACTTCGCCCGATTTGTCGGTGATCGCACTGATGCTGAGCAGCTCGGGATAGACCTCGCCGTTTTTGCGCCGGTTCCAGATTTCGCCCTGCCAATGGCCGGTCGCCGCGATGCTGGCCCACATTTCGGCGTAGAATTTCGCGTCATGTCGGCCGGAACGCAGCATGCTGGGTTGTTGGCCGATGGCTTCGGCCTCGGTATAACTGGTGATGTCGGTAAATGCGCGGTTTATCCTCAGGATGCGTTTGTTTGCATCGGTCATCAGCACACCCTCACGGGTGCTTTCAAAAACCGTGGCGGCCTGAAGCAGGCGATCATCGCTCAGCTTGCGTTCGGTAATGTCGCGCACGCCAATAACATAGGCCTTGCGACCTTCCCACTCAATCGGAGCGGATCTCAATTCAGCCCAGCCTAAACCACTGCGGCGAACCAGGTTGATTTCCTGGGGAGCGTCACTCGGACTGACCGGAATCGCAAGTTTGGTCCCCAACAGCGCATCCTGGTCGAAAATGCGTTCGGCGCTCCGGTTGGTATACAGGACAAAACCCAGCTCATCGACGACCAATATGCCATCGGTAATAGTCTCAAGAATCAGGTCCAGGTTGGCTAGAGCGGGGGTCATGTGCTTAGGTATTGGGCTGGTTGGCGGTTTATGGTGAGCATTCCAACAGCCCGTTCGTCCTGAGCTTGTCGAAGGATGAGCGGGATGATGTTGGAATGCTCAACTGCAGTTTTTAGGATAATGGATGTTTTCACAGGTTCGTTAGCGTAACTTGGCTCGTAAAAATCACATGATAACGGTATCTGATCCGTTGCTATGGTGGGAGGTAATGGAGGCTATCACTTCCGGCATTTTGGTCAGGTTACCCAGCAATTTCAATACCGGCGTCGGCAGGTCTCGCACCAGCATCGGCGTGGCGAATATATTTTGCGACAGCGCTTTTTCAGGCATCTCCAGCACTTCCACCACATCCAGCCGCCAGTATCCCGGTTTATAGGTAGCCGCCAGGACCGTGCTGAGCTGCTCAACCAGCATTCTGAATTCGGCGTTCAGGGAAACGATATACAGCGTCAGAAGCAGTTTGTCGCCTTCCTTGTTCACTTCCGTCGGCCGACGGATAGAACTGGCGACGTGTTTGATTTGTTTGGACGACAGCGGCTTACTCGCAAGCTGGAAGCTCAAGCCTTCATCGAGGACAACTTTGAGTTGTTCCATGTATTCATGGGCAAAAGCCGTCACGATGTAGATATTCATTGTGTCATCTATCGCTTTCAGGCGGCGCAAGGTTTCGACGCCATCCATACCGGGCATCCTGAGATCGAGAAAAATCAGGTCGGGGCGTTCCGCCTTCGCCATTTCGACGCCTTGCAAGCCATTCTCCGCCTCGCGCAGGTCATAGCCGGCCTCGCCCAGCACCAGGCTGAATGCTCCGCGCACGGCCGGATCGTCATCGATGACCAGTATTTTGTTTGACATCATTCCCCCTACTAAACTGATCGGCTATTTTGAATTGTAATTTCATGCAACAACCGCTTATAACCTCATTATATGTAATTTTATTATACGCGATTATATTTCCTCCGGTTTCTTCGATTAAACGGTGAGACACCGACAAACCCAGCCCCGTTCCTTTTCCCGGCGGTTTGGTGGTGAAGAACGGATCGAATATCCGGCTGAGAATGGCGTCAGGAATGCCCGGTCCATTGTCGGCTATGGTCAATTCCACCATCGCGCCATTCCGTTGCGCTGCGATGTCGATGCGGGGGTGGTCGCGGCCCGACAAGGCGTCTCTGGCGTTGAGCAATAGATTGATCAGTATCTGTTGCAGACTGTCGGAGTCACATACAATCAACGGCAAGTTATCGGGTAATTCGATATGCAGCTGGATATTGGATTTTTTAAATTCCCCGTCTAATAGAGATAAAGTTTGGCTGACCGTCTCGCTGATTTGCGACGCACCGGTCAGATGTGACTTAGTTCTAACATAAATCAGCATATTGCGCACGATGGTCTTGATGCGCTCGATTTCATGCAGGGCTTTACCCAGCATCTCACGGGTTTTAGGATCGGTTGCTTTACTTTCGGCAAACTCGACAAAGTTCATCAAGCCCATTAACGGATTGTTGATTTCATGCGCGACACCGCCGACCAGGGTGCCGAGAGCGGACAGTTTTTCCATCTGCATCATGTGTTCCCGGCTCTCCTGCAGCTGCGTATAAGCATGGCGCGTTTCGTTCAGCAAACGGGCGTTTTCCAGGGAAATCGCGGCGTGGGAGGTCAACAACTCGGTCATGACGCTCTTTTCGGTGGTGAAGATGCCCTCGGACAGCCGGTTTTCCAGGTAGAGTACGCCGACCAGCTCGCCTTGCTTGATCATCGGCAGGCACAGTACCGAGCGCAAGCCCAGCATCTGCACTTCGGGCGCATTTTGGAAGTCGCCCTCGGTGCTTGCATCGCGCAGCACCACTTTTTCGTGGGTGCGGTACACGTAATTGACGATGGCCTGGCAAACGCCGACCGCTTTGGTCAGGCTGTAGTGCTGAGGGTTGATGGCTTGCTTTTTGCCGACATGGTGTTCCGCCACGATGACCAGTTCGTCCTGTTCCTTGATCAGCAAATAGCCGTGCTGCGCGCCGGAACTTTCCAATTCCACGTTCATGATTTTTTGCAGCAGTTGCGCCAGGTCGATTTCGGCCGACAGCGCCAGCGCCGATTTCATCAGGTAGTTAATATCGAGATTGGGCAGGGTGGACAGTTCCATTATCTCGGTTTCGCTTTCCGGGTCCTGTAGCGATTTGCCCGGCTGGGCAACGTCGCACTGTTCCTGCAGCCGGGCGGCTTTGCTATCGGCGCGGCAGGCAAGGTACAGCCGACGCGCCTCGGCATAGTAGATGGCGGCATCGCCCAGCGCGGTTTTTGTCAGTAAGTCGCCCAGGCTCTCGAACAAATGTCCGGCAAGCAGGTCGTATTGTTGCGCCTGCGCTTCGGCAATCGCGTCCAGGTACAGATTGCGCGCTTCGCGGGGTTCGCCTTTGACGCGGGCGATTTCGGCGCGAATAAAGGCCAGATAAGGCCGAAGCAAAGGGCCCAGTCGCGCCCAGGTTTCGATATTTTGCAGCAGCGGGGCGATTTCCGCTTCGATTTCCGTCCACGTCGATTCGGCGGGCAGGCGCAATCGGTTGAGAATGCGGAACACAAACCATAAGCGTTTCAGCACGTTGTCGGTCAGTCCATGCAGATAACGCTCGACCGCAGCCAGCGAAGCCGCTGCCGCCGCGTAGTCGCCCAGATAATGCCGGCTGATGCCGAGCAGCACAAAGTAGCTGCCGGACGCGGCGACATAATTGTCAGTCGCCCAGCGTTGCAGCGTTTCTTCCATCGCCACCGGCCGGTAATCCGTTTTCATCGGAGTCACCGAGCCTGCCAGCACGGCTTCCGCCAGGGCCAGCGAGAAAGACAGTTGGTTTTTGCGCGAGAAGCTCAGGCACTCCTCGGCGGTTTCTTCGACCAGATGCAGGTTCTTGCCCTGAACCTGCAAATTCCACATCAGCGGGCCGTAGGACAAGCCGGCGTTGTACAAGTCGCCGCAGTTCTTGCCGCACTGGATGCCCTTTAAACAGTAGTCGGCGATGGCGGCGGGGTGGCTGCGCGAGTGCATATTGCACCAGACGATGCCGTTCATGCCGCGCGTGGCTCCGAAGGTGTTCGGGTATTTCGCGCACAGGTCATGCGCCAGGTCCTCGTAACGGAAAGCGAGCTCGAATTTTTCCTGCTCGCCCAAATTGAGTCCCATGATCGAGAAAGAATAGATGACCGACTCATCCATGCCGCCCGCCAGACAAAGCTGGGTCGATTGCGCGGCGGACAGGTACAGTTGCTCTACCAGCCCGGACATGTAGAGATCGGGGATCAGCTCGCTGTAAAAGGCGAGTTCAATCTTGCTTTTGCGGTCCTGGGTAAAGGGCATGTGCAGGATGGTATTCCACACATCGTCCTGCGCTTCGATCTGCGCCATCAGGGCTTGGGTGTGCCGCCGGGCCAGATCCGGGGCTGCGGGTATGGATTTGCCGAAATAGGCCAGGCCGCGGTTGGCGGTTTCGATGGCTTTGTTAAAATTGCCGAAAGAGGACAGCGAAGTCGTCTGTTCGGCCAGCGCTTCGGCCTTGTCAAAATCGCTGACGGCATGCTCGATCAGTTGATTGATTAGCGATTCGGAGGCTTCGTAGCGGCCGCGCATCAGGTCGGTTTTCGCCAATCGCTGGTAGATGCGGAAGGTCATCTCGTAAGCGCTGTTCCAGCAATCCGGCGGCAACAGATCGTGTGCAATGGAAAAGAAGTCGTTGGCGGCGTCCCCGGCCAGCGCATCCAGCGCCTTGTTTCCGGCATGGAAGTTAATATCGACCAGACGGTAAAGCGAGGCTTGATCCATATCGGCCGGACGCCCCCGGTTAAGGTGCATCGCAATATTGAATAAATTATCCTGTACCTCAAGATTTGCACCTGCCGGTATCTCATCCAACAGACGGTTGCCGATACGCCAGTGAATACCGGGGCGCGCCTGTTCATCGACTTGGCGCAGCACCGCTTCCTGCACCCGGTCATGCACAAATTGCAGGTCGGATTTGTTCTCCAGCAGCATCCCCAGCGTCAGTACCGGTTTCAGGTTTTCGAACAGTTGTTCCAGGCTCATGTCGAGCACCTGCGCCACCTCCGCGGCCGTGAATCGGTTGCCCATGCAGGCGCAGTAGTTGAGGATGTGCAATGCGGCGGGCGGCAGCGTGCGCACTTTGGAGCTGAATAATTCGACCACGGTGGCGGGCATCCGCGCATCGCGGATCTTGTTCATATCCCATTGCCAGTGTTGCTGTTCGTCCGTGTGCAGCAGATTCTCGTTGTACAGCCAAGCCAAACTCTCGCTGACAAACAGCGGATTGCCCTCGGTCAGCCGCGCGATAAATTGAGACAGGTTGGCGGTCGTCCCCAGCGGCGAATCCAGGATATAAGCCACCATCTCGTGGCAATCGTCTTCGTCCAGCGCATTTAGCCGGATTTCCTGCAATGCGTCTTTGCGCTCCCGAATGTTGCGGATCAGTTTGGTCAGCGGATGGGCGGCATCGACCTCGTTGTGACGGTAGGCTCCGATAAAAAATAAATAAGGATGTTCTTTATGATTGGCGAAAATAGTCTGCAAAAAATCGAAGGTGGCGGTGTCGCACCATTGCAAATCGTCAATGAACAGCACCAGCGGATGCGCTTCGTCGGCCAGACGGGCGAGAAAACGCCCGAACAGATTATTGAAGCGGTTGCGCGCTTCGACCGGCGGCAGATGCGCCACTTCCGGCTGCGCGCCGATGATGAATTCAAGTTCCGGCACCACGTCAATAATCACACGGCCGTCGCGGCCCACCGCATCGAGAATCTTGGTCCGCCACTGCGCCACCTGCGCATCGCTTTCGGTCAAAAAGGTGCGCATCAGATTGCGTAGCGCCTGGATCAGCGAGCTGTAGGGGATATTTTTCTGATACTGGTCGAACTTGCCCGAGGTGAAATAACCGCGATGGCGTACCAGCGGCTTTTGCAGCTCTTGAATCAGTCGGGTCTTGCCGATGCCGGACAGGCCGGAGATGAACACCGAACGGAATGCGCCGCGCATGACCTCGTCGTATTCGCGCCGGATCAGCGCGCATTCCGCATGACGTCCGACCATTTTTGAAATGAAAATCATGCGTTTGCTGCGGTCGCGCAAGCCGACCGGGAAATCGGCAATTGCGCCGGTTGCTGCATAGTCCTCGTGACAGCGAATCAGGTCTGCCAATAATCCTGCCGCGCTTTGATAACGCTTTTCCGGCTGCTTGAATGTCAGTTTGGCGATGATTTTACTGAGCTGCTCCGGGATTTTTGCATTGCTTTCATGCACTTTGGGCGGCTCTTCAGCCAGGTGCGAGTGTATCAGTTCCAGCGGGTCGGTGGAAAAAAACGGCAGCTTGCCGGTCAGCAGCTCGTAGAACACGATGCCCGTCGAATAAAGGTCGGTGGAAAAATCCACCCGATAGTTGATGCGCCCTGTTTGTTCGGGAGAAGTATAGGCCAGTGTGCCGCGCACAAACTCGGGGTCATAGATGAAATGGCTGACATCGCGGATGTCCAGCGGCGTGATGAAATCGGTCAGGCGCAAGGTGAGCGTGCCCGGCTGCACCAGAATGTTGTGCGGCTTGACGCCGCCGTGGGTGATGCCGGCTTCATGCACGGCCTGCAAAGTGTCCGCCAGCATGCAGGCGATCTTGAAAAAATCCGTCAGATTGATGTGCCGTTGCTGATCGGTCCAGGCCTTCAGCGTCTGCCCGGCAAACCAGGGTTGCACGATAAACTGCACGCCGGCATCCGAATCCAGAGCGATAGGCGTGCAGGCGCGCGGGTCGTGCAGCACCTTGAGGCGTTCGATTTTTTGCTGCAAATGGCGCGATTGGTCATCCCAGCCGGATAGCAGCTTGAGCAGTTTGAACACCAGCGGCTGCTCGGGCCTGCTCTTGTGATAGCCTTTATAGACTTGCGATTGCAGGCTCTCGCCGAGTTTCTCGGTGAGTATGTAGGATTGGAATTTAGGCGTATCCGGTATCCGGCTTCTTTTCATAATATTTTTCAATCCGTGTCGTGTCGATCGGATTATTCTACGCTTTTGTCATCGGCATCGGTTTAAGTGGGAAAATCCATATAATGTGTTTGCAAAACTGCAAACAGCTAATTTTACTTTGTTAGATTATACGCAAGCTCGTCATGCCCGCCGGGAAGCGGGTATCCAGTACCAAGGATGGTCAGCTTAAATCCATCCCAGGAGCCTGGATTCCGGCACAAATCCGTCTGGAACGGACTTGCATTAACCCGAAGGGTGTCAGCAGGATAGCCTGACATGAATCCCTGCCGGAATGACGATTCTGGATATTATGTGTTCATTAAATATGACAAAGTAGAACTAAGATCGTGCATGAAATAACTTGAGCAAATTTTATTTTTAAACCATGAAGCGCATGAAGGATTTAAGTCTTCATGCGCTTCATGGTGATTGCTTAAATTAATTTATACATGTTCCTAACCATGTGTCTTCGTGGTCAATTAAAGGCTTTATGAAGTATAAGAAACCATTTTCATCCGCAAGGTCAATTTGTATTTTAATACGGGTTATCAGACTATGGCCGGCACACAAACCCAATAGCACCGATTGACAACATGAATCCAATATTAGAAATATTCTCCCAAGGCGAAGAAGTCGTGACCGGGCAAATCGTCGATACCAATGCGGCCTGGTTGTCGGAGCGGGCCGTAGCCCTGGGCTTTACGGTCGCGCGGCATACCGCCGTAGGCGACAAGCTGGATGATTTGATCGCGCTGCTGCGGGAAATTGCACAGCGTGCGGATTGTTGCATTTGCACGGGCGGGCTCGGGCCTACCAGCGACGATTTGACCGCCGAGGCTGTCGCCAAGGCGTTCGGTCTGCCGCTGGAATTCGACGGGATTGCCTTTGAACAGATTCAACGGTTTTTTGCGTGCAGAAACCGGGTCATGCCCGAATCGAACCGCAAGCAGGCGATGTTTCCGAAAGGCGCGGAGCGTATCGACAATGCCTGGGGTACTGCGCCGGGTTTTTCCTTGCAAGCCGGGCGCTGCTGGTTTTCCTTTGTGCCGGGCGTGCCTTCGGAAATGCGCCATTTGTTCCTGGAGTCCATACAGCCGACATTGGCCAGCCGGTTTTTATTGCGGCCCGGCAAGCTGGTTAGCATCAAAACTCTCGGCATAGGCGAGTCATCGATTCAGCAACTCATCGGCGGTGTTGAAATTCCGGCTCAAGTACAGCTGGGTTTTCGGGCGAGTCCCGATGATGTGCAAACCAAGTTGCTGTTTCCGCATGATTATCCTGAAACAGCCATGACGGCATTGGTGTCCGAAGTTGCAGGTCAACTGGGCGATCATGTTTTTGCCATTGACGGTTTCGGGCAGGCCGGCGGCGACTTGGCCTTTGTGATCGATCGGCTGATGACGGGCGGAAAATACACGCTGGCTGTCGTGGAAACAGTCAGTCAAGGATTGCTGGCGGCCAAGTGCGTAGGCGCAGATTGGCTGCTGGAAGCACGCTATGAGCAGTCGGTGGAAAGGTTGGTGCAAAAACTTGCGGTTACCGTCAATGCCGACAAATTCGCCGGGAGCGAACTTGAACAGCCAACAGCTGGCCCGAAGGGTGAAATACAGGAATGTATTTCATATGATTTACCGGCAACCGCACAGGCCATTGCCGCTGAAATACAAAAGACCAGCGCAGCCGATTTTGTGCTGGTTCAGCTGAATGGCGGAGACAATAAAACATTTCGCGATAAAGACCGGGCCATTATTCTATATAATACGTTGCTGACTGGAGACGGATTTCATCAAACCACCCATTCCGTGGCAGGTCCTATCAACGTCAAGCAAAATCAGGCGGCGTTGCTGGCACTGGATTTATTACGACGCTATTTACAACATAAAGAACTTTAAAATGCCCTTATTACGATTGTCCAACGTTTCCATTGCTTACGGAACTCACGCTTTATTAAACAATGCCGATTTTCAGCTGGATGCCGGGGAGCGGGTAGGCTTGTTAGGCCGCAACGGCGAGGGCAAATCGACCTTGATGAAGATCATTGCCGGCAACATCCAGGCCGATCACGGCGAGATTTGGCGGCAACCGGGATTAAGGTTGGCATGGCTGGAGCAAACGCCCGAATTGCCTGACGATGCGACCATCTACGATGCCGTTGCCGGTGGTCTGGGCGAGCTGGGCGAGTGGATCACCCGTTATCATGCGCTGTCGTTAACGATGGATTACGATGATGAAAAGGCCTTGAATGAGCTGGGCGATTTGCAGCACAAGCTGGAAGCCCATAACGGCTGGCATTTCCAGCAGCGAGTCGAAACCACCTTAAGCAAGTTGGACTTGCCCGGCGAATTGAAAATCAGCGGCTTGTCCGGCGGTTGGAAGCGCCGCGTAGCCTTGGCCAGAGCTCTGGTCATAGAGCCGGAAGTGTTGTTGCTGGATGAACCGACCAACCATCTGGATTTTGAAAGCATCAGCTGGCTGGAAGAACAAATCCTCAATTTCCAAGGCGCGGTATTGTTTGTGACCCATGATCGCTCGTTCCTGCAAAAATTGGCGACCCGCATTATCGATCTGGATCGCGGCAATCTGGTGTCCTGGCAGGGCAGTTATGACGATTTTTTGACTCGCAAGGCCGCCGCGCTGGAGGACGAAGCCAACCAGAATGCCGAGTTCGACAAGAAGCTGGCCGACGAGGAAGTCTGGATCAGGCAAGGCGTAAAAGCCCGGCGCACACGTAATGAAGGCCGCGTCAGGGCGTTGGAGAAATTGCGTAACGAACGCGCCCAGCGCCGCAACACCCAAGGCACCAGCAAAATATCCCTGGACCGGGGCGATGCGTCCGGTAAGAAAGTGATCGAAGTCAACGACATCAGCTTTGCTTACCAGGACCGGCAGATTATCAAGCATTTTTCCACGCTGATTCAGCGGGGCGACAAAATCGGTTTGATCGGCGCGAACGGCGCAGGCAAATCGACGTTGTTGAAATTGCTGTTAAAGCAGCTGGAACCGGACAGCGGCGCGGTAGAGCAGGGTACCCGGCTTGAAATCGCCTACTTCGACCAGTTGCGCGACCAGCTCGACCCGGAAATGACTGTCGCCGACACCGTCGCCGACGGCAACGATTTTGTCGAAATCGCCGGAAACAAAAGACATGTGATGTCGTATCTGGGGGATTTTCTGTTTGCTCCGGCCAGGGCGCGTTCCCCGGTAAAAAGTTTGTCGGGCGGCGAGAAAAACCGTTTGCTGCTGGCCAGGCTGTTTACCAAGCCGTCCAACCTGATCGTTATGGACGAACCAACCAATGACCTGGATTTGGAAACCCTGGAATTGTTGGAAGAAAAACTGGTCGATTTTGACGGCACCTTGTTGCTGGTCAGCCATGACCGGGCTTTCCTGGACAACGTCGTGACCAGCGTCTTTGTGCTTGACGGCTCAGGGGACGTCGATGAGTTTGTCGGCGGTTACAGCGATTGGCTGAACCATGTCAAGCAGGCGAAACAGGCCGAAACAACTGCCAAGGTGACCAAGCAGGAAAAACCGGCGGCACAGACTTCCGCGCCTACCGCAGCCAAAAAGAAATTAAGCTTTAAGGAGCAGCAGGAACTGGATAAGTTGCCGGAACTGATTAATGATCTGGAAACCCGGCAAGCGGAATTAAACCAGCAAATCAGTGCGCCGGAGTTCTATAAAAAAGACCAAGCTGTCGTTGCCAAGACACTGGACGAACTGAAACTGATCGATGCCGAACTGGAGCGGGTTTATCACCGGTGGGATGAGCTGGAAGCGATGCGCTAAGCAAGCGGCGGTTACCAAAAGCAGAAAGGCCATTGCGCTAAAACGCAATATCGATTATTCTACGCGGCTTCCCGCTATCTGCGGGGAGCAAAAAAAATAGTTAGGAGAGATGGCCGAGTGGTCGAAGGCGCACGCCTGGAAAGTGTGTATACGGCAACGTATCGAGGGTTCGAACCCCTCTCTCTCCGCCACCTAACATCCTGCGCGCACGATGTATTTTGTGACCGCTTGCTCTATTCGTTAGCACATTCAATTCTTCAAGCCGCCATCTCTTTGTCGCATCGCTAAACTGAAAGGCTTGACATTGCCATTGCGCGTCTATAGAATGCGCTCAGCTTGAAATTGTTTTACCGTTATGCTTACCGCTACGAAGTTCGTCATGTAATTGTTCTTCCGTTATCATTAAGTAATTCTTTAATTTCCCAGCTCCATCGGCCTTTATAAGGCTTCAATTACTACAAATTAGGATTACACAAAATGACTACAGGTATAGTTAAATGGTTTAACGCTGAAAAAGGTTTTGGTTTCATTCAGCAAGAAAACGGCCCAGATGTTTTTGTTCACTTTCGCAACATCAACAGCTCCGGCTTTAAATCTCTTGATGAAGGACAGAAAGTACAGTTTACTGTCACTCAAGGACAAAAAGGCCCGCAAGCAGAAGAAGTAACAATCGTCTAATTGCCGGCAAACAAAACCGTAGCTTTTTCGGGAGCTACGGTTTTTTTATGCCTGTTAGTCAGTAAAGCAGCCAACTTTTGCCGTTATAATATTATTGATAATTTCTTCATTAGAACGCTTTATCCCGTTATTTGTACCAGTTGAAATATTAATTTAGCAACTGTTGGTCAATTTTTGACGAGATCGTCAAAAATCAGGATTATCGGCTTGAACAAATATATCTAAAATAATAACCCACGAGGAGAAAAATATGGTTGTATTTGCAAATCCATTAACCCAACAAATCACCGATTTTATTTCCGAAATAGGTATCCCTGTACAGGCAGGAGAAATTCCCGATAATGTTGTTTTGCCCGGTATTTTGATCGATAAGGGCGTATTGGTAGTGGACGAAACCAAGTTGAAATATCCGGGAGATTTATTGCATGAGGCTGGACATTTAGCCGTTATGGACGGTGCGCAACGCAACATTTTATGTAACGACGTCAGCAAAAATGCCGGTGATGAAATAGCTGCGTTAGCTTGGTCGTGGGCGGCGCTGGTGCATTTAAACCTGAAGCCGGAAGTTGTGTTTCATCCCGATGGCTATAAAGGCGAATCGGAATGGTTGATAGATATTTTTAGCAACGGCAGCAATCTGGGAGTACCACTGTTGCAGTGGATGGGGTTGACTGCGGAACCGAGCAAGGCCGAGCAATTAGGCTGGAAAGCGTTTCCACAGATGCAACGTTGGTTAAGGGAATAGCAATGTATTGGCTGCTTCAAGTATAAATCACCCATTTAAAGATAAATTTAGAAATCGCCAATCCTTGAAAGTCTCAACAGAATCGAACTAACCCAAATCACGGGGTTTGTGCTCAGCTTTCAGCTTGGCGAGGTAAGCCGGATGGGTGACGGACGGCTCTCGTCACCTCGGACCGATAAAGCAGCCCTGCTCGATTGCATGGCTTTTAATGATGGGTTCTGCTTGGATTATTGTGCGGCGAACCTGTTATTCTCAGGCAAACATTATCTCATAGTAGAGTTTGTTATCATTAACCCCCGGGTTGATTGATAATATAGGCCCCATCAGCCATTGATGCTGTCCCAACTCAGCATGCTCAACAAGATAAATATCTTGCAACAACAGTATGTCGGGCGGCCCTGTAAAGACCAATGATAACGGAGTGCGAAATTGTTCCGGTATATTGCGGCGCGGTAATTCCGCTACATCGATTAATTGCAAGTCGATGAGGCCTGCTTGTGTGTGTATTGTAAAGTTTGTGCCCACTAACGGAGAGGCTTGTTCAAGACTAAGATTCATTGCTAACCTTTAGATAGAGTTGCGTCAAAAGCCGACGGAGTGCATGATAGCAGAAAAAATATTTTAAACTTCGTAAAAAAATTTATAGATATGTCGCCGCCCGATTTTTATTTACGTTCCGTTCATGAGCGCGATCAAGAATTTATCGACATACTTTACCGCTCAACCCGCGAAGATTTGCTCATGTTGCCGATGGATCCGGTCTTTATCGACAACTTGGTTCGATCTCAGCAGCAGCTTCATGCATTTGGAGTGCAGCAGAACTATCCAAATGCTCAAACCAAAATTCTCGAATCTCAAAGTCAAGCGCTGGGGCGCATGATATACGAGCATGCTACCGGCGATATTCACCTGATCGACATTGCAGTCCTGCCTAGCGCTCAAGGACAGGGTTTGGCGCGATATATGTTGCAGTACCTTCAACAAATGGCCGGAACCCATCAGGTAAGCTTGAGTTTGCGTGTGGTAAAAAATAACTTCAAAGCGCGCCGGCTCTATCTTTCTGCCGGCTTCCAAATTGTTGACGAAGATGCACTGAGCGAACAGATGCGCTGGCGAGCTGGAATTACGGTATGAAACAGGTTACCCGCTATTTGCGTTTGCCGTTCGAATTCGATCTGACCGCATTGCAAATCGATTTGCAGCGCGTAATGCCGGATCAATGGGTGCCTCATTACAATGACCAGGCTGCCGGCGCCGGGTATTGGCACTGTCAGGCGTTGCGTTCTCCACATGGACGTAGCGACGATATTCTGGCATTTTCGAATAATCAATTCCTGGATACGCCGTTATTGGCGCGCTGCCCTTATTTTCAGCAGGTTCTGCAACGCTTCAAATGCGAAACTTGCGCCGTGCGCTTGATGGCATTGGCGCCCGGCGGCGTCATCCACGAGCATACCGATCCCGGAACCAATTTCGAAGATGGCTTGGCGCGCTTGCATATTCCTGTTATCACCGATCCTGAGGTATTATTCTGGCTGGATGGCGAGCCGATTCATTTTACCGCGGGCGGCACTTGGTACATGAATGCCAATTGCAGGCACCGGGTTGAAAACTCTAGCAAGGTGCATCGTATTCATTTAGTGCTTGATTGCATCCCGAACCAATGGCTGACCGATATATTTAACGCTGCCGGATTTGTTGCTAATCCCGAACCGAAATATGGCGATCCCAGTATCACCGATGCTAATGTACTGGAAGTTATTGCTGAATTGAGGCAAAGCGGCACTGCGGCAGCATTGAGTTTGGCTAATCGATTGGATGCGGCGCGCTAAATAAACACAATTAAGCGATAGTTGCGCTTTCTCTCTCTTAATAAAATAATATCGGCAGTAGTGCGCGGCTCTGTGAAAGAAAAGTTGGGGATTTAATCAATATATTCAGTCATTTATTTGTCGATGCCGCGTAAATTGCTCGCCGGTCCGACTAGCCCCTGATCTTTTTTGTTTTATTTAACGATATGTTCTGCTATCTTTCGCCCCGGTCAGCTGACTAGCTTGGCTAGAATTAAAAATTGGGCATAGCACTGACTTTTCCAATTAAGTAAACAATAAATTGCGGCTGTGAATTAAATTCAAACCTTAGTTTCATCTTACCGATTGGAGTTTGAGTAAAATTGTATTACCGGTAACCAGTGCTTAATTTCAAAAAAATCGGGGGCGTATTGTTTTGTGTGGGCTGTTTTTTAAGGCTTTTTACTAAAAAACATAACCCTGTTTGCGTGATTAAATACTAGGCGATCTTATTGTGCAGCGGTCTATTGCCGTTGCATTTCAATCATATAGAGTAAAAGCAGGAGTTTATTATGGATGCATTTATGGGAAGCGTTCTGGCAGTGGGATTTAATTATCCGCCAAGAGGCTGGCTGTTTTGCAATGGTCAAACAGTGCCGATTCAGCAGAATGCGGCAATGTTTGCGTTATTAGGCACCATGTATGGCGGGGATGGGCAGAACACTTTCGGCATACCCGATCTGCGCGGCCGGGTCGTCGTCGGGTCGCAGGCCCAAGGGCCGGGTTTGATGAATGTTCCGCAGGGTTTAAAGGGTGGTGCAAATACTGCAACTGTGGTTAGCTCTGGCTCGGTATCATTTACAATAGGTATCAATAATCTGCCTCAACACAACCATGCCGTAACTGTACCGGGAAGTGCATTCACGGCTTCCTCAACGCTCAATGCCACTTCGAAGGGGCCGGGAGCAACGGCGCCCGCTGCTAACGCAACCTTATGCACTACCGGTACAGGCCCAACCTCCGCTGCAATGTATCAGGCCACAACCGGTCCCGCTACGGATTTGGTTGCACTCAATAGCCAAAGTGTAACGACTACGCTTGTAGGTAATGCTAATGTTAATTCAGGTACCACTGGGACAGGTTCTGCAGTGACGGCTCCAGTTATAACCAGTGCCAACATTTCCACCATGCCTCCCTATATTGGGCTTAACTACATAATTGCGATGGAAGGCATTTTCCCTTCCAGAAATTAAACCTGCTAGGCGCGGCTTGTCCGCGCCTTCCTTCTCATACTATCCCATGTTGAATGACCAGCAGTTATTACGCGGTCGACCTGTTGCAGTCGACGCTTTGGCATCGTTGCGCAATTGGTTTCCGGTAAGTCTGCAAGGACGGGAAGTCGTTTGGCGGCATGTCCAAGGCCGCTTTACCGCTTCGTTTTTTACCGATACATTGCAACAGCAAAATCCGGCGCAACGTTATATCTGCCGCACAGGATTCGACTGGTTGAAGCGTCTGGAACCGGGGCTGATGCCGAGCGCGTTTATTTTTCATACCTCGCGTTGCGGCTCTACCTTGCTGACCCAATTATTGTCAACCCTGTCCTGTTGTATTGTGATGTCGGAGCCGCCGGTCATTGATGCTTTCTTAAATAGCCATCAAACAGAGCCTGAAACCAGTGGCGGCAGCGCGAACCTTAGGCAATTAATTCTGGCCTTGGGGCAACAGCGAACCCCCGAAGAAACTCACTTTTTCATCAAGCTCGATAGCTGGCATACTCAATTTTTGCCGATATTTCGCGCCGCTTTCCCGAATACGCCATGTTGGTTTCTCTACCGCGAACCGGAAGCCGTACTGGCTTCGCATCGACGCCAGCGCGGACCGCAGATGGTGCCCGGCATGATCGCGTCGCTGGCGGCGGAAACATTGGAGGCAGGGGATTTGGACGGCTATTGCACCAAGGTTTTGGCCGGCTTCTTCGAAGCGGCGCTCGCCAATGTAGAACACTTGCAATTAATCAATTACCGGCAATTGCCGGATGTCCTGTGGCAAGACCTGTTGCCCAGGCAAGGGCTCGATTGCACGTTGGAACAACTGGAGCGCATGCGGCAACGGGCCGGTTTTCATGCCAAAAGCCAGGGCATCCGGTTCAGCGCCGATGCGACGCCAGTCTCATCGCACCCGATACTGCAACAACGAGTCGCGCCACTGTATGCGCAGCTCGAGCAACGCCGTTGTGATGCTGTAACGTGAGCGTTGTCCAGCTCCTTTACGTTGCCTCACTGCCACTAAAAGTTAAGAAAAATAGGTCGCAAACAAATGTTAATCGAGTAGGACGCGCTTGCGCACCAAAGGTTTGGAAAGGTGATGTAGGTAGACGAGTCAAGGAATTGGTTAGGCAAACGTGCGAGGCATTTGAAATTCGGATTATAAAAGGAGTCGTCAGCAAGGATCATATCCAGAGGGCGTCCCTAATTTTGAGTAAACGCGGTTGCAGACGGGGTGCAATTTCAAAGCAAACAAAAAAGGCCTTACAAACATAAATCTGTAAGGCCTTGATATTATTGGTGGGACGTCAGGGATTCGAACCCTGGACCCATGGATTAAGAGTCCACTGCTCTACCAACTGAGCTAACATCCCAATATTTGTCCGGTAATTCTAAAGGATTTTCTAAGTAAATCCAAGGACAAAATACCCGGCTTTACTTTATCTTACCCAGCGCTATAGACAATTCCTGGCTGAATTCACTGAGGACTTTGCTGAGCGCCTTGACGGTCGACGGGTAGGACGAGTCATCCAACCGGTGTTCGGTTTTGGAGTGACCATTGCTTATAAGGGTATGGTTTTTTTCATTCATGATCGACCAACGGGCTTCAAAATTTACGGCCTGCTCCGGGTTGGCGTCGAATCTGATGATGTCTATGATGACCCGATAATCGACCGCTCCGTAAGCACTCCAGGGATAGGCCCTGATCAGGTCGCCTGTTTGCAGCGTCGCCAGGTTGTGGGTTAACACCTGGGCGACATTATCTTTTAACGGCGACGCCCATTGATGAAATTCGGCAATGTTTACGCTGTTATCCGGCAGCCGGGTGACAATCTGCTTACGCTCAAGTAATGCCGGTATGGATACGGGACCGATGCCGATTTGGCGTTTTGTTTCAGTTGTCGTTGAGGGTGGGGGCGACTCACTCAGCGGTTCCAATACATAAAAATGGGTGGGCGGCGTCGACAGGCATGCCGAGAGCAGGGTGCAGGCCGAGACCGGTAGTAACCATTTTGAAAGTTGATTTGCCATATTACTGCTCTTCTTTGCCGCGAATTAATGAGTTGGGGTTTTGTTCCAGGTAGTCGGTCAGTTGTTTGACCGAACTTGCCGCCTGGGTCAGTTCCTGCAACAGCCGTTCCAGTTCGTAGTGGGTGGTGGAGCCGGGTTCCATAATGCTCAATACCTGGTGCGCCGAATTCATGGTTTTGTCGGCGGTATCGAGCGTTCCTTGGGCGGTGGTCAGCATGCCGGTTGCCGCCTTTGAGGTGCCTTGCAAGGTTTGCAGGGTTTTATTGGCTTCAATCGTCAAGTCCTCCAGCGGCAATTTGGCGATTTTATCCATGATGATGTTCGCGGAATGGGTGAATTGATCCAACGAGCTGGCGGTGGTCGGGAACTCGGGATAAACGCTTTGATTGTCGCTCAACACAATTTTGCTTTTCGGGTGAAAATCAAGATCGACCAGCAGTTGTCCGGTCAGCAGGCTGCCGGTTTGCAATTGCGCGCGCAGGCCTTTGTTGATCAGCTGCGCCATAATATCCTTATCGCTGATGTTGCTGTCGTTATTGATTTCCTTGATGCGCGCCGGTTCGAGTTCCACGGTGACCGGAATGTGGATTTCCGCAGTCTTCTTGTCCAGCTCCAGACTGATGTCGGTGACCTTGCCGATGGCGATGCCGCGTAATTGTACCGGCGCACCTACGGTTAATCCGCGCACGGAGCCGTTAAAATACATGACGTATTTCAATGTGTTTTGATACACAACTTGAGTCGACAGATCATAGGTATCGTACAGTTGAAAAATGGTGTTTTCAGGCTGGATATTTTCAATGCTGTCCTCCGCAGAGGCGCGAAAGGCAATGCCGCCGCTTAACAAGGAAATCAACGGCCCGGTCCTGACTTTAAAACCATCGGCCCCGGCGGATAAATCGACGCCGCTGTCTATCCAGAAATGGGTATTTTTCCTGATGAACTGGTCGTAAGGTTTGTTGATGAAAACGGTCAGGCGTATCGAGTTCGCTTCATCGGATAATTTGTGGCTGAGCACTTCACCGACGGTTATGCCGTGAAAATTGATCGGCGTTCCGGGCCTCATAGAGCCCAGATTATTGGTTTCCAGAATGAAATGTGTGCCTTCGGCATTGTTTTTCAACAAGGGCGGCGCGGTCAGCCCGACAAAATGATCTTGCCTGGAACCGTCGCCCGGTTTGACCTCTATATAAGGCCCCGAGAGCAGTGTGCCAAGGCCTGAAATGCCGCCCAAGCCCACCTGGGGCCGCACCACCCAGAAGCTGGTGTTCTGGTTCAAATAGTCGGCCGCCGAGCTGTTCATTTGCGCGGTAATCAGGATGGTTTTTAAATCGTCACTGATGGTGATCGCGGTGACTTTGCCGACTTCCACATTCAGGTATTTGATTTTGGTTTTATCCACTTCCAGGCCTTCTGCGGTAGGGAAGCTGATCGTGATGACCGGGCCTTTTTCATTAATGGACTTGGCGATTAACCAGCCGCTGACGAGCAGGGCGATTAACGGCAGGAGCCACACCAGCGGCAACTCGGTTCTTTTATTGATGATTACTTCCGATACATCAGGGTCGATAAAGTCATTCATATTAGCGCTGGTTATCCCATATTAAACGTGGATCGAAACTTTTGGCGGCGAACATGGTCAACACCACGACCGCAGCAAACGCCGTTGCCGCAGGGCCTGCGATAACCTGCGCGACACCGCCCATATCGACCAAAGACACAAGAATTGAAATCATAAAAATATCCAGCATTGACCAGCGGCCTACAAAAGCGATAATCCGGTACATGACAGTCCATTTTTTCGCGTGGGCTTGCCAGCGATAATGAACGTTGAGCAATAACAGGCTGATTCCCAGCAGTTTTAACAAGGGTACCAGAATACTGGCGACCAGAACCAGCAGGGCTATCGGCACCATGCCGCTGTTAACTAACGCAATAATGCCGCCGATAATGGTGTGCGGCTCTCCGACGCCCAGGCTCGTAACGGTCATGATCGGAAAAGTATTGGCCGGAATATACAGGCAGAAGGCGCTCAGCAGCAATGCGGCGGTACGTTGAAAACTGTTGGGTAGCCTGGGATGCAACTGACCGCCGCATAACGGGCAAAGCCTGTTTTTGTCGGCCCGTTTCGATAAACAGCCGCAATCATGACAACGGATAAAGCCTTGAGCCAGGGCTGTCTTTTTTGATTTCATGGTTTTAATCGTCCGATTTGCCGCCAGAACAGAACTTTATCCAGGCTGCTGGTCAGCATGCCGGTTACGATCAGCAGGGCGACAAAGGCGTAGAGTCCAAAACCGAACTTAAGCTCGGACGTGGAGGACAGTTTAACGCAGGCGACAATAATGCCTAGCATATAGACTTCCAGCATCGCCCATTCATCAATGTGTTGCAGCCAGCGCATCCAGTGGGCCAGATGCCGGTTCGGTTTATTAAAATAAAGATGCGCGCTGATCAGCAAGGACAAAATGATGTTCAGCAGCGGAAATAAAATGCTGGACAAGAACACCAGTACCGCAACGCCCCACATGTGTTCCTCGAATAACGCAAGCACGCCCGACCACAAGGTGCCGTCTTTCGCATTACCCAGCATCTTGATGCCGATTAACGGCATCAAATTGGCCGGGAACATTAATATCAGCCCGGCGATAGACAGCGCAAAAGTACGCTCGATGCTTTGTTTGCTCGGCCGTTGCAGCAGGTAGCCGCAACGGGGGCAATGCGCCTTGTCGCCGACGACAGTCTGGGTGGGGTTAAGCAATAAATCACACTCGGGGCAGGCGGTGAGGGTTATCTTGTTCATGTCGAGCGGTTAAATAATCAGGGCGTGGTGGCTATTATCCCCGTCAGCCCGCCTGTTGTCATTTTGACTAAAGCGGCGGGAGTAAAGGCAGATATTTCTTGGTTTGTAAAAAAATTAAGTTTACGATGATAAATTAGTATAAGTTTTGGGGCCGTAATATTTATTGATTCGCCAGCGCATAAAGTACCCATGTTATCACCTACGGCCCTCTTTTATCATCGTCAGGACTTATTATGAACGAAGAAGCATTGCAGTCCATCAGAAAACGGGTGTTTGAGTTAACCGTCAGCAGCGCCACTTCATCGGATTTGGATGTATTGCTTGAGCGCTTGTTTGTAATATTGCGCGACTATCACGATCTGCCGTTAGAACCGCGTGGCGCGATGGTGCTGCTTAATCCGCGGGGCCGCTACTTTCAAGTCGCGCAATTCGGCATGGAGCCCTTATGGAAATCGCAGCTGCGCTGGGATTTCGGGGTGTTTGCATCCGCCGTTATTGCGCCGGGCTGCCTGGTTGAAACGGTTTCGTTCCACCCCGGCGTTGGTGATGAACAGGCGTTGCAACAGCGACTATTTCTGTTGCCGCTTTGTATTGACGGCCAGGGAATCGGTTACACCACGATGTTTGTTCCGCTCGATTATCAGTCGTCTCCCTCCCATCTCGATTTCATGAATGAATTGGCGTATGTCCTTTCCAGTTTGATTCATCGCGCCCTGACCAATGAAACACTCCGTATTCGGGAGCTGGAACTGGAGGAAGCGCGTGCGGATGCAATCCGCAACTTGGGGGTGGCGTCCGAGTATCGCGACAACGAGACCGGTTGGCACATCATGCGCATGACCAACTTTGCCCAGGCGATTGCGAAAGCGATGGGGCTGCCGGCGGATCAGCGGGAGTTGCTCTATGTTGCGGCGCCGATGCACGATGTGGGAAAAATCGGCATTGCCGATGCGGTATTGCTAAAACCCGGCAAGCTGACGGATGATGAATTTGAAATCATGAAAACGCACACCAATATCGGCGTTTCCATCTTGATGGGTAATGACGCATTGATTGCCGCTGCGCGGGATATTGCCGGTTCGCATCATGAGCGTTGGGATGGAACCGGATACCCGCAAGGTTTGGCTGGCGAGCAGATTCCGATTTTGGCCCGGATTTGTTCGGTGGCCGATGTATTCGATGCGTTGACCTCAAAACGGCCTTACAAAAAAGCGTGGACCGTGGAGGATGCGGCCGCCTGGATTATTTCCGAATCGGGAAAGCATTTTGATCCTGCAATCGTCGATGCCTTTAAGCTTGCCATGCCGGAAATTTTACGGGTGCGCGAGCTGTACCGCGATGACATCATCGATCCCAAACACGTATTGATGCTCCCACCGGTCGAACCGAGAGAAAACGCGTGGGCGCCATGGAATGAAAGCCTCAGTGTCGGTATTGATGTCATCGACGAACATCACCGCTACCTGTTTGACCTGATCAACGATTTGTACGAGGTGGTCAGCAATAAGCTCGGAGCCCGCGAAGTGGCGCGCCTGGTCAAGGCACTGGATGCTTATGCCAAAGTGCATTTTCGCGCCGAGGAATTGATGATGACGCATTACGGCTATGAGGGCCTTAATCGCCAGGAACATCAGCATCACGCGTTCGAGGCGAAAATTTGCGAGTTTTACGAAGAGCTGCACGCGAATCCGCTGGTCGCGCAATTTGATGTATTGACTTATTTGCGCGACTGGCTGGTGAAACACATCCTGATTGAAGACGCCCAACTGCGTTCGCTGGTCACTGCGTAGAAAACGCGCCATCCATAGCGCATTTGAGCTTATTTGATCAGGAAATCCCGCATCATGCCCATATCCTCGTGTTCCAGGTTATGGCAGTGGTACATGAACAGGCCTTTAAAGTCGTTAAACGGTTTTAATATCGTGACTTTCTCGCCCAGCATCACCAGAACCGTATCCTGCCAGCCGCTATCTATAAGCCCTGCTGAAACGGTGGCGTAGTTATCGGTCACATGCGAACTCACCTCCCGCTTGACGATCTGGAACTGTTCGCCATGCAAATGCATCGGATGCGGCATATCCATCATCATGCCGTGCATGCCGCCATCAAAACCGTTATCGAACTCGATTAATTGCAGGCTGTTGACAGGGATAATTTCATCCGGTTGAACGTCGTCCATTTTATAAGAGCGGCCGTTAAGCAGCGCGGACATGTGCGCCATCGATAAGGCGATGGTTTTCGGCTTGCCCGCATTGGCCGCGTTCTTGGTTTGCAGTTCGGTGATCGGGGTCAGCGCCTTCGGCAAGGTGTTGTCGCCTTGCTCCTTTTTGGCGACCCGGATTTTTAAGATCGGGTAGTCCGATCCTGAAGGCAGGGTGCTGACCGACATCATGCCGCCCATCATGCCGCGCCTGTGTCCCATCATACCGTGCCCCATCATGCCCCCGCGCCTGCCCATCATGCCGCCGTGCATGTCGATGTCGAACTGGAGGCTGCGCAAGGTCAGCTCGGCGCCTACCGCCCGTCCACTAAAGTCCACCCATAACTCCCGCCGCTGTCCCGGCGCCATCATCACATAAGGCTGTTGTTCGGGCTTTTCCAGCAAACCGCCGTCAACGCCAATCACGGTCATAGGCGTGCCGTCATCCCAGGCGAGTTTGTAGATGCGGGAATTAGAGCCGTTGACCAGCCGGAGCCGATAGGCGCGCGTCGCCACCGGCAACACGAAATCAGGCCGGCCGTTGACCAGGATCCGGTCGCCCAAAAAGCCCTGCATGCGTTGCATCATGTTAGCCGAATAAACCAGCTGATTTTGGCCGTCAAAACTGCGGTCCTGAATCACCAGCGGCACGTCGTGGTCGCCGCTCGGCAAATGCAGCGCGTGTTCCTGGTCATCGCTGACGAGTAACAGGCCAGCCAAGCCGGAATAGACCTGCCGGGCCGTTACGCCGTGGGTGTGGGCGTGATAAAAATAGGTACCCGCCCGGTTGAGTATCTCGAATTCATAGATATAGGTTTCGCCGCGATTGATCGCATACATCGGGTTGCCGTCCATGTTGGCGGGCACATGCAGGCCGTGCCAGTGCAGAATCGATTGCGCCGGTAAATCATTATTAAGGATCATCCTGACTTTCTGGCCTTTTTTAAAGCGCAGGGTAGGGGCCAGATAGGTGCCTTCATTATTATCAAGAATGTTTGAATCGCCTGTTATGACCTTGCCGGTGACTTTCCAGACGCGGGTTTTTTCACCGTTTAAAATGGCTACATCGGCCGTGTTCATGGTCAATTCAATTTCAACGTCGGGAAGAAAATCGTCAGACGGTGCATTGACTCGGGTAAATTTGCCGGCCGCTTGCGTCCAGCTCGGGTAAGTGACCGCTCCGGCGATACCGATTGCGGCATATTTTAAAAATTTTCTGCGGTTGCAATTCGTCGTCGTTTTCATGTGGCCTTCCTCGGTTTAATTATTATTTTAGTAATTGGGGCATGCGATTTTGTATCACGGCCTCCGTAGTGTGATGAGACTACACAAGCAATAATTAGTCAATGGCGTTGTAAATTGGACGGCATTGGAGTCAAATCGAGAACGAGGCAGGCACTGATAAACAGGCGGTTTATGCGACCGGGAGCGGTTGCCGGGACAGGAACGGCACGAATAAATAAAGCTTTGCGTCCTTCGTGTCTTCGTGGTGATGATTTTTAATTTATCGTAAAAAAATGAACTGCACTTGATAATTAAATTTAAAATAGCCAATAAACACAGTGTAAGAGACTCAATTGACAGACACGAAACATTTTTTCGGCAGTGACGGCGGCTTGGCCGAAGTCATCCCAGGCTATCAGCCGCGGGCGGCCCAGATTGAAATGGCCGAGGCCATTGCCCATGCGATTGACGCAAACCAGCATTTAATCGCCGAAGCCGGAACCGGAACCGGCAAAACCTTCGCCTATTTGGTGCCCGCGATTTTATCCGGCAAGAAAGTCATCATCTCGACCGGCACCAAAAACCTTCAGGATCAGCTGTTCAATAAGGATTTGCCGGTGATCCGCAAGGCGATGAAGACGCCGTTTATCGCCGCGCTGCTAAAAGGCCGCAGCAATTATTTATGCACCTACCGGCTGAAAAACGCACTGACTTCCACGCTGGGTTTCAGCAAGGAAGATGCCGCCGCTCTGGCAAAAATAAGCTCCTGGTCGAAGCGCACCAAAACCGGCGATACCTCGGAAATGTCCGAGGTGACCGAGGCCGACCCGGTCTGGTATCAGGCGACTTCGTCCCTGGATAATTGCCTGGGCCAGGATTGCCCTGATTACGCCGACTGCTTCCTGGTCAAGGCCAGGAAAAAAGCGCAGGAAAGCGAGATCCTGGTGGTTAATCATCATTTGCTGTGCGCGGACTGGTCGATACGCGACAGCGGTTTCGGCGAGTTGTTGCCCGACGCCGAGGTGGTCATCATCGACGAAGCGCACCAGCTGGCCGATACCGCGTCCAATTTTTTAGGCATTAGCGTCAGCGCCAAACAGCTGAACGACTTGGCCAAAGACGCGTTGATGGAATATTTCAAGGACGCGACCGACATGCCCGCCTTGCGCACCGCCTGCGAAGACATGGAGCATGAAGTTAAGGATTTGAGGCTGGCGTTCGGCATCGAACTTAAACGCGGCGATTGGCAGGACATCGAGAATAATCCCAAAATCTCCGGTGCGTTGACGGCGGTTAAAGACCAGTTGCAGCGTCTGTCCGATCAATTGGAACTGGCGTCGGTCAAATCCAAGGGCCTGGATTCGTGTTTCAAGCGCGCCGACGAACTGGTGCAGCAGCTAAAGATTATCCTGGAAGACAACAGCGGCAAATGGATACGCTGGTATGAAACCTATAAAAACACTTTTACCTTGAGCCGGACGCCGCTGGATATTGCCGCGGAATTCCGTTCCTTCATGCAACAGCATCAGGCGGCGTGGATATTTACCTCGGCGACCTTAAGCGTGGCCAACAAGTTCGATCATTTTGCCAACAACCTTGGGCTGAGCAATGCGGCCAGCGCAAGCTGGGGCAGTCCTTTCGATTACGCCCATCAATCCTTGTTTTACCATCCGAGAGGTTTGCCGCAGCCCAATGATCCCGAATTTATCCCGCTGATCATCGAATTTGCGGTGCCGGTATTGCAGGCCAGCAAGGGCCGGGCGTTTTTCCTGTTTACCAGCCACCGCGCACTAAAACAGGCCGCAGAATTGCTGGAGAAGAAAATCGATTTTCCGTTGCTGATTCAAGGCAGCCGCCCCAAGGCCTTGCTGTTGGACCAGTTTAAAGACGCGGGCAATGCCGTGTTGCTCGGCACCTCGAGTTTTTGGGAGGGCGTGGATGTCCGGGGCGAAGCCTTATCCTGCGTCATTATCGACAAGCTGCCGTTCGCATCGCCCGGCGACCCGGTATTGAAAGCGCGATTGGATGCAATGGTCAAACAGGGCCGGAACTCGTTTTTCGAATACCAACTGCCCACCGCCGTGATAGCGTTGAGGCAGGGCATAGGGCGTTTGATCCGCGACGTGACCGACAGGGGCGTATTGATGGTCTGCGATCCCAGGTTGTTAAAGAAATCATACGGCCAGATATTTTTAGACAGCGTACCGGCGATGAAGCGCACCCGCGATATAGAAGATGTGCGGGCGTTTTTTCAGGACGAAGAGCAGTAGAGCGTGCCGTGCGCGCCTTGAGATCTAAGGCGCGCACGGCACGCCCTACATATTGATTTTGCAGGAACAGGCATAAATTTAATCAATTACCATGAAGAGCATGAAGGACATGAAGACTTAAATTCTTCATGCTCTTCATGGTTTAAAAAGTTATTCACGCACATTCCTTAATTATCACAGAGACCGAATAATGAAATTATTGGCAGTAGAAACATCGACCGAAGCCTGTTCGGCAGCGCTGTTTATCGACGGCGAAGTGGTGGAACGCTTTGAGTTGGCGCCCAAGGAACACACCAAGCTGATTTTGCCGATGATCGATTCATTAATGGCAGACGCGGGCTTAAAGCCGCAACAGCTCGATGCGTTGGCGTTCAGCCGCGGCCCCGGCTCGTTTACCGGCGTGCGTATCGCCACCGGCGTGATCCAGGGTATCGCGTTGGGCGCGGACTTGCCGGTCGTGCCCGTGTCCACGCTGGCGGCTATCGCCCAGGATTTTTTCGATCACAATGATGATAACGTCGCCTTTGTCGCGATGGACGCGCGGATGGATGAGATATTCTGGGGCGTTTACCGGCGCGATGCACAGGGCTATGCCGAACTGATCGGTGACGAAGCGGTGACTCCGGCCGATGCGGTTGAGTTCCCCGATCTGACCGGCGTAGGCATCGGTTCAGGCTGGGGCGTTTACAGCCAGGAATTGACGGCCCGCTTGCCAGGGCGCGTCAGTCGCTATCAAGCCGAACTGCTGCCCAGAGCCGGAGCGATTGCCCGTTTAGGCGCGCGAGGTTTCGAGCAGGGCTTGGCCGTTGTCGTCGAACAGGCCATGCCGGTTTACTTGCGCGATAAAGTTGCCAAGACAGAGTTAGAGCGACGAAACCCTTAAGCCAATACCGTAAGGGCTATCAACTTAAGCCGGGACAGCCTGAGGTTAAGCCTTTTATATGTCCCGCCTTAAACGGGAAGCCCCGTTAAATTAAACGATATAAGAAAGAGCATTGGCTGGAGTGCAAGCTCTGCTTGCATTAGCAGGCAAAGCTTGCACTCCAATTTCTTCGTTTTTTCTCGTTCCCCCGCACTGCGCGGGAATGCGGTTAAAGGCGCGCTACGCCGCGAGTTGAGTGTATTCTACGCACTCCATCCATGCAGCGCGACAAACACTATCCATGCGTAACATCAGTAAATAATGATTAATTTCAGCTTCAATCTGAGTTGACATTTTCAACCAAACTTCTATTTAAACGGTTGATGTAATAGCGCGACATTGCATCTTTTAAAGTACACTCCAGGCCGAATCAACTAAAAGATGAAGTTGGAACGTGCGAAAGCCGCTCATGCTTCGACAGGTTCAGCATGAACGGCTTTCACACGCCCACCCAATCGCGGGCAGATGCAATTATTACTTGCGAACCGAGGAAAGAATCAGGTCTTGATTCAATACGATAAGCATTTTTCCGGTTGTGTTGCTTTCGGGGATGTTGACCAATGATTTCACATAGCCGCCGTCGCCGCGCAGTAATTCGTTAACCGGCTGGACTTGCGATTTCTCGAAGCTGGGAACGGCATCGAGCCCGTCAACCAACAGACCGATAGGGCCTACCTGGGTTCGGACAATGATGATTGCGCCGTTAGTCTTTTCCGCTTGATCGGAATCAATCGGCGTATTAGTCAGAATCCTGCCGTCAATGACGATAACCGGGATTTTTTCGTTGATGCCGTCGGGGCTGTTATCGCAATACATGACGCTGCCGACAATATAGGATTTTACGCCGGGCAGGGCGTTGATCATTGCAACGTCCACGGCTTCCAGTACCTCGGAGGCAAGAAATGCGTAGATCTCCTGGCCGATGTAAAACGTTGCCAGGTCGGTAACTTCGCCGGTTACCGGCTCTTGCGGGTAAGTGATGGCTACACGTTGTTCGGCAGCCGTGGCTTCGCTTTTCTCGCCGATGGGTATAAACACGAAGGCCGCTACATCATTATGATAGTCCCCCGTGGTTTTAAATTCGCGGTATCCGCGCGACGAGTAACAGCCGACGGCGTAGTACTTTTTGTTGTAAAACACGATCTTGGATTTGCCCGTGCCTTCTTGCAGCTCAAAAAACTCAGGGTCTATCCACAGAACCTCGCCATTGGTGTAATTGGAACCCTCGGTCGAAGCGATAATCCGGCCGCTGGGGCGCTCCACAAATAAGCCGAAAGAGCCGGGTTTGTCGGGCAGGCAATCCTCAAGCATGTGTTTGAATTCGGGCGTGGAGTCGAAAACGATGCCGATACCGCCGACTATTTTGTTCATGTCGTCAATATGACGGATGGCGGCATTGTAGACATAGGTTGGATTGCCTTCATACAGCCAGGATTCTTCAAAAGGCGACACCCGGTATTCCTGCGGCGAGCGCAGCGAAAAAGTCTCCTGCGCGTAGGAGGCGGTCACCTGCCTGCCCAGGGCGTCCATCGGGTCGTCATGCAGGTTGGACTCGGCCACGATAGTGCCTTTGATGTCGTAGATAAAAAGGCGCGTGTAGACCGTGTAAAGCTTGTTGATGTAGACCAGAATATCGGTGATTTTCGCCTTGTCTTCCGGGCTCAGGCGGCCTTCGGACAGGATGCGCCGTATTTCCGAAGTCAGCGCCCACCACCGGCAGTCATTGCTGCGCTCGTACAGGTTGCGGTCCATAATATCAATCATCAGCCGCGCGATGGACTCGGCATTGCGCAGTTCGGACGCAATCATCGTGGTATGCAGCTTGCTGCTGGAGTCGGCAAGCGCCTGGGCCGTGCGGGCGCCCATCGAACGCAGCTGTCTTAGAATCGCTTTCAGCGATAAAAGGTTGCCGTGCTGGTTGGTCGCCATGACTTGGCCGTTCCAGATCACGCGGTGCAGGAACATGTTGATGTCCTGGGCGGCGGTCGCAACGATGCTGGACAGCTCGGGCGACAGCGAGTCGCCATGACGAAGAATTTCGGCATTGATCTCCTTGTCGGACGCGGAAGGAGCGAAGGCCGAATGCAATGTAATCATCGCATGGCCGTACCATTCCTGCCCGGAATAGCTCTGGTACGGGCGCCCTCTGTGCGTTACCGACAGATATTCGCGTCCGGCAAAGTCGGTTACGCCGTAGTGACGGCCTTCAGGAACGGCTTCGATGACGCGGCCAATCGGCACATGGTCGTAGTCGCTGGTGGCAATGACCACGGAATCGGCGTTCAGCAGTAGCATCACGGCTTTATCGCCTTTTTTTTGCAGGCTGCGGAAGATGCCTTCCATCTCGTTATCAAAACGGAACGACAGGCACAAAACGCCAATCACCGAGTCGTCGGTCGGGTCGACGATGCGTTTTGAATAAATAAGGGCCCGGTCCACGCCGGGGCGCAGGCTGGTTTTACCGAAGGTTTCGACATAGTCTTCTATCGAATGCAAGGTGCGGTCGATAATCGGATCGGAAATGCTTTGCGTGCCTGTCGGCGCGTTGCGGTCAAGCCGGGTCAGTATGCGGCTTTTGGCATCCAGAATGATAATGTCGTCGTATACGGTATATTTTGCGCAGTATTCATCGAGCAGCCGGTTAATCGAATCTATATCGGTTCTTTCGCCGTTTACGGAATCCAGTACAAAATTGCATATATCGGCATTGGTCGCCAGAAAGCCGATGTCTGCGGTGCGCTCGTACAGGTTGCGCACCAGAATGTCGATGGATACTTGCGCTTTGGATTCAAGCTCAAGGCAGGTTTTTTTGATTTCTTCGGATACCAGCTGGCTGTTCAATTTGCCTTCAAGATCGGCAAAACCTTTTTTTGTCGCTTCCATCGCCGGCAGTATCGTTGCGGCTTCTTTAGGGCAGCTTATTTCTGCAATCGAAGAAATAAGCCCCCAGGTTCCGTTCAAGTCGCGGAGTATTTCCTTGCACTGGGTAACACTTCGAATATAGGGGGAGAAAGTTTCAAAACGTTCAGCTTCAGTCAGCATGTCATTGATCCTGGATTATGCATTACAAATGAGATATGCATGACAAAAAGCAATATATAAGCCACATTGCTCATGACTCTACGGAGATAAGGTTTTGCGCGGTTATCGTGTATATTGCGTTTTAGTTGATGCACAATAATGGTGCGTAAATAAGGGCGATAGTTGCTAATGTTGTGCGGGCCGCTTGTATATCTTGATTTATTTGTGGTTTCTGATTGTGCCAAAGCCGACAACCCTAGTCAGGCAGGCGTAAGGATAACGGCCGCTGTTTTCAAATTCCGTTCATGCTACGATTTTGCCAATGAAAAGGAACGTTATTTTACGTTGCTTATGATGATAGAATTCGCCACTCTCAACTTATCCATATTTAGGTGAAAGCAATGCTTTATACAGCTCCAAATCAGCCAGGCAGTAAAGTTGACTTTAAATCCCGTTATCAAAATTTTATCGGCGGCAGTTGGGTCGATCCGGTCAAGGGTCAGTATTTCGAAAATTCGAGTCCGGTTAACGGCAAGGTTTTTTGCGAAGTGCCCCGCTCCAGCGCGGAAGATATTGAGCTGGCGCTGGACGCCGCCCATGCCGCCAAAGACGCCTGGGGAGCGGCCTCCGTCACTGAACGGTCAAACAGGCTGTTAAAAATAGCCGACCGGATTGAAGCGAATCTTGAAGCATTGGCCGTTGCCGAAACCTGGGATAACGGCAAAGCGGTGCGGGAAACGCTGGCGGCGGACATACCGCTGTGCGCCGATCATTTCCGCTATTTTGCCGGATGCATTCGCGCACAGGAAGGTTCAATCGGCGAAATCGACCAAAATACCGTCGCTTACCATTTTCACGAACCGCTGGGCGTGGTCGGACAGATTATTCCGTGGAATTTCCCGTTGCTGATGGCTTGCTGGAAATTGGCTCCCGCCTTGGCCGCAGGAAACTGTGTGGTCTTGAAACCGGCGGAACAAACCCCTGCGTCTATTTTGGTGCTGATGGAATTGATCGGCGATTTATTGCCCGCAGGTGTGGTTAATATCGTCAACGGCTATGGCGCGGAAGCAGGTCAGGCATTAGCGACCAGTACACGGATTGCGAAAATAGCCTTTACCGGATCAACCCCCGTCGGCGCGCATATTCTAAAGTGTGCCGCCGAAAATATCATTCCGTCAACCGTTGAGTTGGGCGGAAAATCGCCGAACATCTTTTTTGAGGATGTATTAAATCAGGAAGATGATTTTGTCAGCAAATGCGTCGAGGGCGCGGTGCTGGCGTTTTTCAACCAGGGCGAAGTCTGCACCTGTCCATCCCGCTTGTTGGTGCAGGAGTCCATCTACGATGAATTCATCGCTAAGGTCATTGCGCGCGTCAAGCAGATTAAACGCGGCAACCCGTTAGACAGCGAAACGATGGTAGGCGCGCAAGCCTCTAAACAACAATTTGACAAGATTCTGAGTTATCTGCAAATCGGTAAGGACGAAGGCGCTGAAGTTTTAATCGGTGGTAAGGCTGAAGCTTTAGGCGGCGGTTTCTCCGAGGGCTACTATATCGAACCGACGATCATGAAAGGCGGCAATAAGATGCGCATTTTCCAGGAAGAAATTTTCGGCCCCGTCATATCTGTCACCACGTTTAAGGATGAAGCCGAAGCGCTGGAGATTGCCAACGACACTCAGTTCGGTCTGGGCGCGGGTGTCTGGACTCGCGATATGAATCGTTCATATCGTATGGGCCGTGGCATTCAGGCTGGCCGGGTATGGGTTAATTGCTACCACCATTATCCGGCGCACGCGGCTTTCGGCGGTTATAAAAAATCAGGTGTGGGCCGTGAAACCCACAAGATGATGCTGAATCATTACCAACAAACCAAAAACATGCTGGTCAGCTACGATATTAATCCATTGGGGTTTTTCTAGGAGAGCGCCGATTTAGGATTTGGTTAAAAATAACTTCCCGAAATCACTGTCTTCTATCGTCAAGCCGTTCGTGCTGACCCTTCGGCTCGCTCAGGACTAAAGGCCTTGTCGAAGCATGATCGGCTTGACGCGGTAGGCCTAAATTTTTCCGTCCACCCTTCGACAAGCTCAGGGCGAACGGAAAAATTTTACCCGATCCATATCGGGAAGTTATTAATGACCGTATCCTTAGTCCTTCGACGGGCTCAGGACGAACGGTAACGTATTGATTCCGTTCGTGGTGAGCCTGTCGAACCATGAGCGGAAGCATTTTGTTCAGCGCTTCCCTAAAAAATCAGCGACATATTAGCGCCGGAACGATGGGTTCCGGCGCTTTCTCCTCTCATTATAAATCGGCGGCGAAGCCGTCATGGCATTGCCCCAAGCCCAGTCCTGCCGCTCGATTACCTGAGATGCGTTTTTTTAGGAATCCTGAATAATTAAAATTATAATCAACCACGTGTTATCTGATTCCGGGTAAAACAACATACCGCTAACCAATACAGGGGGAAATCAATGGAAAGAAAAGAAGCGATGGACTTTATGATTAAGTTACTCAAACTTATGCTACATAAAGAAGGGTCCGATTTATTTATTACCGCCGGTTTTCCACCTGCAATAAAAATCAAAGGCAAGCTGACGCCGGTTTCGCAGCAGGCGCTATCGGCCAATGATTCCAAGGCCCTGACGCAGTGCATCATGAATGACAAGCAGCTCAAGGAATTTGAAGAAACACAAGAATGCAATTTCGCGATTGCGCCCGCCGGGCTGTCCCGGTTCCGGGTTAACGCCTACGTCCAGCAAGGTTGCCAGGGCTTGGTTATCCGGGTCATCGCCGCGGAAATACCCAATTTCGATAAGCTGGGTTTGCCGCCGATTTTAAAAGACGTGATGATGAATCAAAACGGCCTGGTTATCATGGTTGGCGGAACAGGTTCGGGTAAATCAACGTCGATGGCCGCAATGATCGACCATCGCAATGCGAACAGCTACGGCCATATCATCACGCTGGAAGATCCGATCGAATACGTGCACAGCCATAAAAACTGCGTGATCATGCAAAGGGAAGTCGGCGTCGATACCAAAAGCTGGGAAGCGGGGCTGCACAACACCTTGCGCCAGGCTCCCGATGTGATTGTGCTGGGCGAAATTCGCGACGAAGAGATTATGAATTACGGCCTGGAATTTTCCCAGACCGGCCATCTGGCGCTGGCGACCTTGCACGCCAACAACGCCAATCAGGCCATCGACCGGATTTTGGGTTTCTTTCCGATGGCGAAGCAGGCGAAGTTGATGCAGGATATTTCGGTCAATTTACGCGCGATTATTTCCCAGCGTCTGGTCAAAACTGTTGACGGTGGGCGTTGCGCGGCTATCGAGATTTTATTGAATACCCCGCTGATTTCCGATTATATCGCCAAAGGCGAGGCCTCCAGCATCAAGCCGCTGATGGCCAAATCCCGCGAACTGGGGATGCAGACCTTCGATCAGGCCTTACTGGAGCTTTATCAGGCCGGAAAAATAGATTATGACGAAGCCTTGAGAAATGCCGATTCCCAAAATGAGTTGCGCTTGCAGATCAAACTGGCGTCCGGCGAAGACCGGTCGATGGGCGGGCTTTCGCTGCAATCGAAAGAGGACGGCGGCGACGAAGAGTAGGATTGCCGCTGTGGTAAAGCGACTTGATTAGCAAAAAGGTAGGCTTCATAGGAGCACGTCATACCGGCAGGGATTGCCGGTATCCAGACTACATGGATGTAAGCAACGTAAGCCGTCTCGTTCCGGCATCCGTTAAAGTGTCGATGAATCCCTGCCGGAACGATGACCGGGTAGTGATGACTCATCAGATAAAGCTCCGCAAATCAATATAGGCAGATTTCTAACCCCATCACACAAAACCAGATACCGATATGACCCTGACACCTTATTTAAAACTAATGCTGGAAAAAAATGCCGATAGCTTGTCTTTAAAGGCGGGCTCACCGGCGCTGTTGGGCTTGGGCGGGGAGGAATACCCCCTGGGTAAAAACGAGCTAAGCCCGAATATCATCAGAGAAATCACCTTCAGCCTGATTAATGACGCCCAGAAGCAGGAATTAGTCCAAAATAAAGCGCTTGATTTTCAATGCGCCGCGCCTGACGGGGAAAAATTCAGGGTTAGCGCCAAGGTCGAGGATAACGGCTTGGTATTGTTGATCGTCCCCGATTCAGCGCAGGCAAAAACCGATGAGCCGGAGCCTGTCAGTTATCAGATTTTGGGCGTAACGCCGGAGGATGATTTAAACATCCTGCCGTATTTGGCGGCAATGACTGAATTGAATGCCTCGGATTTGTTTTTAACGGTCGATTCGCCGGTCAAAGCCAAAATTTACGGCAAGGTCGTGGCGCTGGATGATTTCCTGCTGACGCCCGAACTAACCCAGTCCGGCGCATTCGGGATTATGACCCAGGAACAAATCGACGAGTTTTTAGCCAAGCGCGACCTGGATTTTGCGATCAGCCTGCCTGATGGCAGTGCGCGTTTTCGCGCCAATGCCTTTTACCAGCGTAAAACCGTAGGCCTGGTGATGCGCCTGATTCCATCGGCCATTCCGACCGGCAAGGAGCTAGGCACGCCGGATATTTTGATGGAACTGATCATGGCCAAACGAGGGCTGTTATTAATGGTAGGCGGCACCGGTTCAGGAAAATCGACCACGCTGGCCGCGATGATTAACCACCGCAACGCCAATTCAGCCGGTCATATTCTGACCATTGAAGACCCGGTCGAATTCTCGCACCCGAACCTGAAATCCATCGTCAATCAGCGTGAAGTCGGCGTGGATACGGATTCCTATGCCCGAGCGCTAAAAGCCTGTTTGCGGGAAGCGCCCGATGTTATCTTGATCGGCGAGATCCGGGACCGTGAAACCATGTCGGCCGCGCTGGAACTGGCCAATACCGGCCACTTGTGCATCTCGACCATGCACTCTAACAATGCCAACCAGGCCATGGAGCGGGTAGTCAATATGTTCCCTCATGATTATCACGCCCAGTTGTTTATGGATCTTGCCACCAATTTAAACGCCGTTATTTCCCAACGCCTGATTCCCGACACGGCGGGGAAGCGCTGCGCGGCCATCGAGGTGATGATCAACACCCCTCATATCGCGAGCCTGATTTTGAAAGGGGAATTGAACGAAATCAAATCGGCCATGGCGTCGAGCGGCAGCAAAGGCATGAGGACGTTTGATGATGCACTGTATCTTTTATATAAGGACGGCAGGATCAGTCTGGAGGAAGCGCTTAAGAATGCCGACTCTAGTAACGATTTGGAAGCTAGGATTAATTTCGGCTAAGGGAATATCACCACGAAGGCGCGAAGATCACTAAGAAAAGCCAAGGTTGTAGGTTGAGCTGACGCGAGGAAGCCCAACATTCACGAGTCGCGTCTGGCGGGACGGGGGTTGCAACCCCGTCCCTAACGTTTCTCCGGTATTAGAGCTAAGTGGCTATATTAACAGTCGTAAAACGTTTCGAACGGGGCAGCATGCCCCGTCCGGCTGTCAGTAAGGGGCGGCGCGCTTGACAGGTTAGCCATCACGCTCAAAATTTGAGATTTGCTTGCATTTCAAAACGCTTGAGAAGGTCTTGAATTCTTGGGTCACTACAACTGTGGGCGCGAATTGTGTCATCAATCATTTTTTCTACAACGCCAGTGCGTTGTTTCAAACCATCGACAATCTGTTGCTCTGATTGTCCGGGGTTTTGCTTTTTCAATTCTTCGACTGCGGGGACAGTCACCACCCTGAAATTTGAAAGAAAACTGGAAAGTGTTTTCTGATCAGGCTTGATACATTTGCTTGCGGCGTGATTAGCTTGGACGAATTGCCCCATGATTTGCATGATGTCGAGTTTCTGTTCCGCAACTGCAAAGGGTGAAACTGCCAAAGCGGAAAATGCGATAAGAATTTTGATGAGTAACTTTTTCATGTGGGCTCCCTTTGAATTGAAATGACTAACGTTTAAATTAAGGGGTGCCGTTAGGCGTCCTGCTTGAATGATGGGTTGGACGAAGCCGCTACCGCGGAGAACACCCCGCTGAACAGCCCCCGATAAAACAATTAAAATTTAACCTCAAGCCCTCATCAGAGGGATCGTTTATCATCAAACAATGAGGTTGCCAAAC
>Ga0265297_10000972_pt1 | contig 74001 bp, 80 predicted proteins | sample Munlanlwell13791_FD_192502 | JGI IMG/M metagenome (GOLD analysis project Ga0265297, IMG submission 192502) | Leachate microbial communities from a municipal landfill in Southern Ontario, Canada - Leachate well 137-91 | ecosystem: Engineered > Solid waste > Landfill > Unclassified | place...
CTTGCCCATCCCCGCCACGTTACCGCCTAGCAGATGACATTTGATGCAATCCAACGGCCCTTCGGTCCATATCGCATGCTCGCTCACCAGCAACCTGTCCTGAAACATGAAACATTTGCCGCCCACCTTGCCTGTCGTCTTAGCTTTTGGGATGCGGATCACCCTGCCCTGCGTGGTAATAGATTCGGTGGGGTGGATGTAGCGCCCCTGCCACCCGCGTAATAGGCCGCCAACCGCGATAGGGAACAGGACTCGCTGCTCTTCAGCAGACCACCCGATACCGTACTGTGTAGCGACCTCCAAGGGCACGCCACGGCCTGCTAGGTAGGCGGCCCCTACCCGGGCCTCAGGGGCTGCGATATCAATCCACATGGGGTCTCTGGCGATTACTGGAGGGTACTGGATCTCGGTATCAAGTACCTTCTCCTCCTGCTCACCGTCCCAATAATCACCAAGATCCAGCCACCCATCGTCTACCGTGGCCCCCACTACCACGATCCCGTATAGTATCTGAGATAGATCCTGGGGGGTACGACGATATACATCTACTAACGCCCGATGGGCCGGTTGGGTCGGCGTTGCACAATGAAAACACTTACACTGTCCGGCGGTTTTGTCGACGTATAGTTTGTCGTGCCCGCAGCGAGGGCATCTCAAAATATATGAACGATACGTTTGACCAAAAGGTTCACTGCCCCCCTCGACGAGATTTCGTAGCGCAACGGAGTTAATTGTTGGGCGATAAGTATCCATGCGGTCTCGTAGGTATAGTGGCGATCAACCGTACGGTGATCTGATCGCTACTATACCCCTCTGGTCCGGATCAGATCCTTCATTTTACAATCCCGAACGATAGCAGCAAAAAGTTCGGGTTCTTGCTGGATGGCCTCTAGGATTGCCCCTTTGCCGTGCCAAGAACGGTCGCCGTAAGTGTAGTAGCCTTGTTTCTCTTGCCCGATAACTTGCATGCCGACACCTAACAGGAATACTTCTTCGTGTTGGTGTATGAACCCCAAGTCGTGATGTAGGGTGCATATTGCGACTCGACCGGGGCGATCCAATGAATTATCCAGACACGTAATACGAAGCTTATGAGCGGCGGTGTCGCTCTCTCCGTCTAGCCCCTGGATACTGTTATCCTCGAACGTGTTGCCGGCGAGATCGGTCTTGCCGTCTTTGTTCCGGTAATTCTCTACCATCAGGTAGTACTCGGCCATATGCTTGACTGCGAAACTCGTAGCCATCCGGATCTTATTACCTCTTCGTATTTCAAGCTGATCCATTTCGGCTCTCACTTGTGAGGTAAGCACCGTGGTGACTCCGTATCGCCGCAGCATCCCTTTGATTCGCGATAGCCCATCTTGGATGGTCGCAGCCTTGTCGGCGATTTGCTGCTGATCCACCGAGTCGGCATTCATCTGTCGTCGTCCGAGTATGTCTTGTAGCGAGTCGATGATAAACAACTTGACCTTTACGCCGGCCTGGCACAGTTTTGGAATCTCCTGTTCCGCCCGATCAAAGATATTGGAGGGTTCTCGGACCTCCCAGACTATTCGGCGGTCCCGATCGATCCCCCATAGCCGCATTTGAGCCGGGGTGACCTGGACGCTCTCGCGCATCTCAGTATTCACCTTGACTGTCACCGCATCTTCGTCCTGACGATGCATCAACCCCTCGATGGCGCTGATGATAATCGACTTGCCCGCTTTTGGCATGCCGGCCAATAGGACCGTGTACCCCTGAGGGATCAGCCAGGTGTTGCCCAGAATAAAACCTAAAGATGGCGTTGGCATCTCTATGCCATTTGCGAATGGATTAAAATCGTATTTTACCGCACCGTCTAGTTCATTGAGCTTCGCCATCATTCTCTTCTGCACATCTGTTAGTGCCATGATATCTCCGTATTGAATTAAGTAGCGTAAAGCGGCGTACCAAACCCTTCGACATCTACGAGAGGCGGGACCTCGTCGTGGGGTGGTTTGGTATGCCTAGGGGGCGGATCGATCTCGAACTCCTTGGCGGAGTTCCATGGTTCAGACTCCATCATGCGCGGATTAGTATCTACCCCAAAGGCGTTAGGCCGTACCTCGACGTTGCTGAGCCTAGGTCTCTCGTCCGGAGATAGCATATGCTTACACGCATCGGCAGCTTCGCGCAGGGCCATCATCTTGCCGAATAGTAAAGCCTCGGCTGCTTCCAGAGCCGCTCGCCCGTCTTCGATTTGTAGATATTCGGCATCGGTGTAGTAAAACGCCTCGCGAATATCAGCCGCCCCCGTGGCGGATCTAGACGTTGCCAATCCTCGCTCCTTGACCATCCCCGGAATGAGATCTAGTAAAATAACCGCTCGACGGCGGCGAGCCTCCACCGTAGCGCGAGCAACATGCAACTTACACATGGCGTGTAATTTCGATGTATACACGTAAGCTCGCGTGAAATCCGCAAACAGATCCTTCGCACGACTCTTATCAGCAAACGCGATCTCATGTATTCTAGCCTCGACCGGAAAAACAGAACCTAACTCAAACTCTACCGGCGCTCCACCTTTGCGATACGGAGCAATTGATAATGTTGTAGGGTTAGTCATATGTTACTCGCGTAAAAATTAAGCCGGAATGCCATAAATACCACCCGATACTTGAGCGTTGCCTCTTATTATGGTATCGCCGCCCACGGCGGAATCGCCAAATACCATAGACTTGCCACTCACCTTAGCATACTCGTATATCTTAGCACGCCCGAGTACCGAGGCGTCATCATATACTCGGGCGTGTCCGAATATCTGAGCGTAACCAGACACCCGGCCCTTGCCGCCCACCTGCGCGTTCCCCAACACACAGGCGTCATCAAGTATCCGAGAGTCATGTAGTATCCGAGAGTTGCCACCCACTTTGGCGTGGCCGTATACCTGGGCAGCGTCTGATACCTTAGCATCACCCCACACGTAGGCGTTGTCGGATACCCGGCACGCTCCTTCCTGCGCGAGATTGGGGTAGTCCTCGATGTATCCACCCTTTACTCCGTCTCCGTAAAGCACTCGACGTAACGTGTGGCCACAATGAAGGATCGTGTCGGAGTCGGAGAGGGTGTATTTGAGATTTTTGGGGGGCACGATCGGGTATCTTGTGTTAAGTCAATTGCGTATATACCTTTGCTCTCGGTTAACTACAGCAGATTGTTGTCCAGTATCACGGCCTCGCCCGATACCCAAAGATCGCCGGAGATTTTTGCGTTACCGAACACTTGAGCGTTGCCATATATGCGAATATCGCCGTGTACCTCGGCATTGTCGGATACCCGAGCGCTACCCCCCACCCGAGCGTGACTATGTATCCAGGCGTCATCTAGTACCTTGGCGTTATCGAGTACCGAGGCCGTGCCCGATACCTTGGCGCCGCCACCTACCTGAGCATGGTCGTATACTCGGGCGTTGTCGGACACTTTGGCGTTGTCGGACACTTTGGCGTTGTCGGACACTTTGGCGTTGCCCGATACCACAGCGGCGTCTAATACCTGAGCGTCACCCCACACGTAGGCATTGTCGGATACCCGGCACTTACCGTACTGTGAAAGATTTCTGTGACTCTGAATATACCCCCCAAACGTACCGTCGTTGTAAATGATTCGACGTAGCGTACGATCAAAAACTTTGACGATATCAGTGCCAGAGAGGGTGTATTTGTACTTATATTTTGTGGGGGGCATGATTTGATATTTTCATGTTAAAAATTAAATTGTGCCAAAAAATCCGCTTCCGCTGAGTCGTTGGTCGTCGTCACTGTCTTGGGGGCAACAACTGCGGCTGGCGCTGTAACCGATATATGTGGGAGAATCACCGATACCGCCGCGGGGGGTGGGGGGGGCACAAGCATAGCACGAGCGCGCGCTAGTAGATCTTCATTATTAGCCGCGCTCGGAGCCGGAGCAACAGGAGCCGGGGCGACCGCAGGAGCAACAGGAGCCGGGGCGACCGCAGGAGCAACAGGGGCTAGACGGTCACTACCAGCAAATATCGCCGCTACCACTTCCGGGTCCCCTTTGGCACTCACTAGGCGCTTTACATCCTCTAGGCTCAATCGTCGAATCCCCACATCGCCGATATCCATACAGGCGTTACGAGCCTTATTGGCATCTTCGACAGTTAAAGGGGCTAGTTTGGGTTTCTGGGCTCCATCAATGACCTGTCCATTGATGATCACTTCCTCGGTGACCACTTCAACATCGTACTCGGTTCCGAATCCTTCGCCGGAGCGCGAGATACGGAACCACAGCCCCTGACTGGCGCTAATAGCGTCAATTGGGACTCGGCGATTCTTGTAGTCGCCGATCAAGGTCTCTATCTTTTTCCACACACTCTTCCCCGGCATCTTGGCGGTAAAATATCGTCCCGAACTATCCTTGACGTTAGCGTAGAATTTGAATTCTCGGTTGTGTTTTGATAGCCAATTTTTGTGGGATTCTGTTGCCGACTGAATCTCGGCCGCACTCTTCCCTTCTTTTTGCATAGATATTTCGATCTGTGCCTTCTGGGCCTTGACCATCTGAATGGCCTGGCACTCCGGACACTCCTGCAGAATCACCAACTTCCCTGCTACCCACTTGGATTCTTCTACACAGTAGAAGGGGTTGACGATTTCTTTGTCCGTCCCTTGCTTCTTGGTGCCATACCCATAGTGACTACTATGAGGCAACACAAACTTACCGGTTGCCACCTGACTCAGGATCGGCGGCAGAATACGCCATTCCTGTGACCCCTTCTTGGGGCCTTCGGGGAAGCTTCTTTTTCCTGAGTCAAAAATGGGTGTGCCGAATCCGTCGATAGTTTCAGTTGACATATTGTTATCCTTGGTTTTGGTTGTTGGAGGTTTTAGAAGGACGTCCACGCTTGGGGGCGTTGGCGGTTTCGTTGGCTGCTGAGGTGGTAGCTGAGGTGGTAGCTGAGGTGGGTTGCATTTTGGCGCGTAGTTGTCGAAATGCCACAATCACGTCGTTGTTTTCGGGGCATGGTTTGGTGTCGACAACGATATTGTGCCCCGAGAACAGGCGCTGAAATAATTCGCCTTCAATTTCAGCCTGCGACGCGTTGACAAGCGACACTGGGACGATATTCAGCTCCCACTGTTCTCGTACGATTTTGTGGGCAACAGCAAAATCGATATACAGACCGAGAAGGTCGTCCATCACGGTACCTCGAATTATCTCTCGGGTTAGAGCCACTCCATCTTCAAAAGACGATAACACACGCCCCAAATAGGGGCCAAATTCGGGGATTGGTATAGAACGTACGCCTAGCTGCGAGAGGATTTGACCGACCGCCCCCTGAAACGACAGCAGGGAGTCGAGCGCAAATACCCCATCTTGGCGCACTGTCGAATACCATCCAGTAGTGATAAGGCGATACAGCTCCGTGACGTCTATTGTAATAGCGGGCCCTTCATCTTCGGCGATTTCGGTAAACGCCACCGCCCCGGGACCTCTCACAAACATACCCCCCGCATAGTCCCCGACGCTGGCTACTAGCTCGTTCATCTGCTCGTTATACCGAGCCAGTGCGGCGTTTTTTAATGCACATCGGCCTGGTAGTAGCGAAAAATCAACATCCACCAAACTTACCTCGGAGGCTGTCTTGTTGATGTTGATTTGTTGGATTTGTTCAGGTAACTGGTTCATTTTGTTCATTTTATTCCTTTTGGACCTATGTCGCTGTAGATATTATAGCACGGTACCGAGGGATTCTATTTCTTGAATTTGTTTGGCTAATGAATACGCCTTAGTTTGGTGGTTGATAGAGTACTTGGAATGCCGTTGAGCCGATTCGATGTGCCCAAGGGCCATTAAGGCCCGGGCCTTTTTACTCTCCATCGCTGCCAAGGCGCACTGCGCCTTGGACTTGCGCTGTAGATCGGCAATGTTCCTATCGATCTCGTCTTGTCTACTGGGGCAGCCGGCCAGATGCCATACATCTACCGCATGGGTAATGTCTGGGGGGATTTTTTCGGTCAGATCAACCACCGGTATTCGATCGGGTTGACGCTGTGTGTCCTCTGCCTCTTGTAGTATTTCGTCGATTACCGACGACCAGTCTGCCACGCTTCGGCCCCGAATAATTGTTTCGGCTAATGGATCAGTGGATAGCAAGGCTTTTCCCGTCGTCGATTTGGTCATTACATGGCCCCTGCAGCAGCAGATCGATGTCGACAGCTTGGGCGCGAAAAAAATCACGTAGATCACTGTCACTGCGCTTATCTAATGCCTTGAGGTACCGATCTAGATCTCTATTTTTCATGAGATTTGTTGGAAAGGATTTGGTCCCGAAAGAACTCGATTACGAACCTTCATGTCCCCCGACACCCTGGCATCGCCGTACACCTTGGCAGCATCTAGGATTCTACAGCTACCCTCTTGTGAGAGGTTACTATACGTTTCGACATATCCGCCGATCGTACCGTCTCCGTAAAGCACTCGACGTAACGTGTGGCCACAATGAAGGATCGTGTCGGAGTCGGAGAGGGTGTATTTAGAGGTCATACTCTTCCTTGTTTAGATGATAACACGACGTTTTGCGTTTGCTGAATCTACTTATCTACCACGATGACCGCTCGAACAAAACGACCGTTGTCCGAAGAATAACAAGTTCTTCGGATAAATATAATAACCTGCGCATAGTCGATCGAACAAGATCTCTCCTAATCCGTAGTGCGATCGCTACGCATTTGGCACGATAACCTGCTCACTATCTGGTCGTCTCATTCCCGTGCGCGCAAGCTCTCTAAGGCGATTCGGATCATTGACGCGTTATCTACTTATCGTCTATTTGTTCTGATGATTCTTTGATTACTACCGCCGGGGTAATCACGCAAATATCGTCCAAAGTGAAATCTTTTTCGATGTCCCATCGACGAAGCGTCAGCACACATACGCCGCCGATCGTCCCTTCTGGTAATTTTATTGGTGTCTTGACGGTGTCTCCGTCGGGCTTTCGAGTAGTCCGAGGCCACAGGTTGGCCCGAAAACGCTCGCCGTCAACTTCAAATGACACCTTGGTGGCCTTGCCTCCCCAAAACGATACCGCCTCCGACACGTACGCAACACATCCAAATTTAAACTTTGGCGGAATGCCCCCGATGGAATTAGTAAGCAATGCTCGAACCGCCTTGCCGGGCACCAACACGGTCCAGTTTTGTCCCTCAAATTTCTCGGGCGCATGCCAGGCGTACTTGTTGCCCTGTGTTTTGTAATCAACTCGCCCCATAGCCGCCACTAATTGAGCGAGCGGTTGGGTATATGACGGTAAAATGCTCTTGGTCAGCAGATACCGTTGAATAGGGGTCAGGTTTAAAAATCGCTCGTCGGCTTTGTGTATTTTTAATTCGCCGGTACGTTTATATCGGCGGTCGTTTACTTCAGCGTCGGTGGTCTCGTAGAAGGTCAGCTTGGTGTATACGTCATTACACCCGACCGGAAACAAGGAGTCCGCGCACCCGGATACAATCAATTTAGTAATCAAACTTCGCCCTAATGCACTGCGCCCCTTGTGCCCGTTTACTAACGTTTCCTTCTTGACTTTGATTTTTTGCAGGAAATCACGTAGATCCGTATAAGGGCGGCGGGCTATCAGCTCTTCGTGGGCGGTGGGGCCCACCCCAACTAACAGCCGCAGAGGGGCTCGAATACGCTCATTTTGGATCTCGAAATCGTCTCCACTGAGCCGTACGTCGGGGGAGTCGATTAGGTGGCCGGCGTGCACCCAGAAGGAATCATCGATTTCGTTGCGATCGGCGTTGCGCAATACGGCGCACCACCACTCAAGCGAATAGTAATGTTTTAACCACGCACATACATAACCGGTGTACGCGTAGGCGGCTGAGTGGGATTTGTTAAATCCATATTGACCAAAAGTAAACATCTGCCCCCAGATTCTTTCAGCCTCCTCGACACTCCCAAGCGTCTTAATGGCGCCAGGTAGAAATATGTCGCGGTCTTTGGCTACCTCGGCCATCTTTTTCTTACCGATATGTTGCCGAAACAGATCTCCTGCCTCCGGGGTGGTCTGTCCGATCTCCTGGAAGATTTGTTGGAGCGATTCCTGGTATACGATCACCCCGTATGTATCAGGTAGGAGTCTGTCAAGGTGGGGGTTGTTACCGATCGGCTTGGCGCCGCTAGCCCGCGACGCAAATTCAGCTAGCATGTTGCGACTAACCACCCCGTCGGTAACCGTTGCGTCCAAAGGGCCTGGGCGATCTAGGGCCGTAAAGGCCGACAGGTGGGCCACGCTGGTAAGAGTATGTTTCCCGTTGACGAAGAATAATTTTAACCACTGCTTGGCGGCCGGGGTGGAAAACTGGAACACAGTCTCGGTCTTACCTTCACAAATGTCTCGGAACACCGCCTGATCTTCAGGCAAATCCCAGACATCTAATAGTGCCCCGCAATGTGGAATCACCCGTAGCCCCGGCACCCGTAGTCCGTCGATCTGTTCATCTTTTTGAGTGTATCCTTGCCGCTGCTGAATAAGCCGTATACACCCTTGGATATCCTTTAAGCAACTCACACCCAAAAAATCCAACTTGATTCCGCCCACGGCTTCTACGCCCGAGGGGGTATATTGGGTTACCGGCAGAGCACTGGACCCCACCGTGGTAGTAGGAATAAAATTGACGATAGGCTCATCGCTTAGCACGACCCCGCAGGCGTGTATACTCTTTTGGCGCTGTAGCCCTATTGCTTTTTGTGCCACCTCCCAGTGTTTGGGGTATCTTCGGGTATATTCTTTTAGTGCCTCGTCGGTCTCGATGCTTCCGGGCACTGGTTGTCCGTCTGCTCCTACGTACCCAAAAATAAAATCTCTGTCGGCGATCCCTTGTGGCGACACCTGCATTCTGGCTACTAATTTTTCGATCTCGGGCGATACCTTGCCATCCAACACTCTGGCCACGTCCTTGACGGAAGACTTCAGGCGCAACATGGTGTCGGTGGAAATCTGAGCAAAATATCCATCAAAGCGGTGACGTAGGTATCCTTCGTATGGGGCGACAATTGTTTTTATCGACTTAATTTTCATCGAACCACCCCGTCACGTCTAGGCCTTTCGACATGGCTTCAGCCACCAACATGTCGCCTTGGTCCGTGTGCACCTTCTGGGATTTCAGCACCCGTCGACTCGTTCCATCTTCCATCTCCACGTCCAGCTGCTCTACCTCACCGCCGAGGAGAATAGACCGATCCGCGCTATCGTTGTCGATGTCGGGCATCGAGTTGCCTCGAATACGCGTGGTGGTCAGAAATCGCTCCATCGATAATCCATAGCGCAGAGGGTTGATATGGGTAATACCTAATAGATATGACAGCAATACTCCACCTGCAGAGCCGCGAGCCATGCCGGTCAGTAATCCATTCTTTTCGTACAGGTCTGCCACCTCATGGCAAACAAAAAAGTAAGGCAGCAGATCGATGACCCCATTTTTATGTATCATCGTGATTTCTTTGGTCAATCTCGCGCGCCACTCAGCGTTATCCCACCTCATTCGCCCCACCTGTCGGATCAGCTCCATGGTGTGCTTGAGGGTGTCGGTGGGGTAGAAGTGGGCGGGCAACTGCTTGCGGGCCTGCCACTTCCAACCAAACTTCCCCGCCCAGGCGTAGCTGTTCTCCACCCACCCCTCAAACTCTTTTTGGGTGGTGTGTAGATACTCCTGGAAATGTCCGAAGGCGTCCAAGGAGGATTGGCGATCATATGTCTCCGACATCCTCCATGAATCCCCACCACTCATCAAACGTACGTCCTGGACCGGCTTGTCTGCAGGATAGGCCAAGTGGGCATCTTCGCTACACAGTACCGGATCCCCGTACTTATGAGCCAGCCCCAACATAAACTGGTTCATGCCCGTCTGTAGGGCTCCATCGGGGGCCAGAGGGGAACACTCATTGGCCACATAGCCCTCCACCGACTTGACACTTACGATCTCGTAGGCTTCCGGTAAGTCTTGCCAGGTATTGTAGTTTTTGGTGGCCGTCAGGGTGGCGGTGGCCGACCCGCGCCCCGAGATTATTTTGGTCCATAGTCGCGCGAACTCGTCAGCGGCCCCCTCCCATACCTCTCCGCCAGCTAGTGTGATTCGGAGCTTCTTGCCTGTCCAGAATCTTAGAGGGTCCGTCTTGTTGGCGGGTTGAAAAAACACCCCCTTGACCCAATTGGTATTGCACCTATGGGGCATCACCTCAACCATCCAGTTGCCGGGACGCACTATACCTCGCAGAGCGGCGTAGTAGGCTTCGGCGATATCGGCCCGCCCCAACAGTAGACTACGGCCGATGATGCCAACCAGACACCCCGACCCTACCGTGATATTTTGCCCACATAGCTCTTCAAGCTGTCGCCAATTCCATAGAGGCTTACGCTCTGATCCATGTCGCTCAGCCCGCTGCTCAGCTGCGCTGGATAGTCGACACATGGTCTCATAGGCCTGTTGGTCGGCAGCATGAATGGTTAAGTGTCCGTATTTATGGTACGACGCGTAGGTGCCTTTGTCGTCCTTGGGTATCCCGAACTTAGGCAATATCGGATCGTCGTCGTCGGACCTATAATAGATCTCTTGCCCCAGTATGCTGATTAGATTATTTTTTTGGGCCAGAGCGTATACGGTGGGGCAGTTAGCTAGTGTGCCGTGGTCCGTGCAGGTGGTATACCCGGTCCCCAGCTCTATCTCGCGCCGCATAAAAGCGTCGGGCGTAGAAGCGGTGTCTAGTGATCCTTGATGGACGTGTGGCGACACGAAATTTCTCATATTAGTTTTGGTCGTCCGATTAAGGGGTATACGGGTCACCGCATGTACGTCTCACTCGACTGGACCGTGAGCAGGTCATTATACCCCCATCATCCCCTATCATATGATAACACGCCCCCAAAAGCTCACTGTCTCACTCGACTGGACTGCTAGTGGTCACCGGAGTTCGTCGATAAGTATGTAGACCCGACCAAGAATCGTCTCGAACTCGTCGTTGTCGGGCAACGAGGTGGCATGGTGCAATAACTCGTGAGCAAAGGCGGTCTCGGCGCCACGCGTGGGAGCAAAATCCGTGTAGTCCTGCAAGTCCTCTGACCATTCATGTTGCCAACCGGCCGACACCTCTATCCATGGATGGTCCTATCCGCTGTGATGATAGCACCCATAAGCCCTAGTGCCGCCGCAATCAAGTACGCCGTACGACCATAGGACCACCACCGGGGTGGGGAGGGGGTAGCCGACGACCTGCTCGACGACCTGCTGGATAGCTGCTATGTCGGCGTCGAAATCCTCGGTCCCAACCCATTCGGGGGCCCCAGAGTCAATCCAAGTACCGACTTGAGGGGTAGACTGGTAGTCGGCCGTGGGGGCTGCATCCGGCTCTCGACCACACCCAGCAACCAACACGAAGGCGACGAGGATTAGATTGGAGATATTTTTATAGGCGATCATGACAGTAGTATATCACCATCTCCTTGTGTGGTCAAGGTCTTAGTCTTTGCTATCTCACTGTCTCACTCGACGGCCTATCTACGATGCGCCCCAACAGGCAGCGCATTTCTTGCAGGATCTCCTGGGCTCTCGCGCCCGATATCCCCACGTGCTGCTTAAGTACGTAATATTTTTCGTACGATCGCTCGTACAACTCCAACCACCCCAATACTCGATACGCAAAATCTCGCTCGATCACGGTCGGCAAGGTGTGGACGTACTCGGCCGCCCGCCTGAGGCATACCAGATGATGGGCCGCGGTCATATTTTGAGCAGCGAGGGTCATCTGCGGGGCTCCCGTACCTTAGATATAGCTTTGGCGTTTTTTATGCAGGTGTTTATTTTATTGGTCGCCGCCGTCGTACAAGATCTGATACACGCTCGCCCCACTTCGTTTTTCCTCGCTGGGGCCGCCGAGCTGCTAATTAGATCCCGATAGGCATCAGCGCATTCGGATATGCACGTCTCGTTGTCTCCCACCGCCCTGTCGACACATCGTTGGGCGTAGTCGACCGCCGCGGAGGCGTAGATCGCCGACGGAATCAAATAGGCTATTAAGAGGAAGAGGATAAGGAATCGGCTCATGAGGTAGGTGATGGTATATTTGGTCGTCGTGTGAATCGTCACCGCTTCGATGGTGGGGCAGTGTCTCGATGTATCTCTTCCTGCAGAAAACCAGAACATAACACTACTGTAACACAAACACCTGACTTCGTCAACAGGTATTACGTGCTGATTAGTTTTTGGGTGGCCTCGGAGTGCTTTACTACCACGCCGACCGGCCGGCCAGTAAGCGCAAAATGCGCGTCTTTGCCGGGCTTCAGTGTCGCGGTGAGCTTGACGGTGGCACCGCGCAGGGCGTCTAATCTACCATTGGGGCCGCACGGCATCGAGTCGAGCAGGGCCGCCGGAACGGTGCCCCAGGCTAGCCAGATGCCGTCGCCGCATGGCACCTTAACCGTCATCTTGTAGGCGGTTCCGTATGGGGTGTCATAGGCCTTAGCCGACACCACCACCCCCAAAAAAGTTTGTCGGCCAGTACCGACAGGAGCCACCACCAGTTTCTCGGGGGGTCGCCTTGACTCCTCCGCTAACCTGAGTACTAGCGCGATCTGGCGATTTGTGATCTTGCGATACTTAGCAAATCGCACCGCGATGTCGCGGACGATAGGGTGATCGACACATAGGGCGTCTTGTAGCCCCGGGTTTTGGTCTAGTATACTCTGGCGCTCGACTTCAAGGCGCTCTTCGCGCTCAGCGCTGAGCGCCGCCTTCTTGGTTGCCATCTCATCGTTTTTGTGCCTACGACGAATCGCTTTAATCTCCGACTTGAGTCCAAAATCTCCGGTCTTATAGACACAGTCGCATCCTACCTTAAACTGTCTATGATCAGTAGAGAGGATCAAGTAGATATTCTTAATGCTCGTACCGCAATAATCACAAGATGTCCTCCCCTTATCGAACCCGACCACACGAAAAGGGGCTTCACCGAGGCCGGCTTGCGAAAAGGGATGGGGGCGGTCGATCATGAGATTAATATACGCTACCCATACGAGAATGTCAAGAGGCGTGTTGGCCGCTATTTTGGGGGTGATTTACTGTCTCGTTTAGGTGGAATGTGAACAGGGATTATTAACCGCCAGTAACAAACGGACGCAGGGCGGTCCAGATGGCGTCTAGCTCATCATTCGACGCCTTACCCAACTTGACTCGATCTATTGCGTCGTCTATACGCACGACACGCCAGACTCGATTAATTTTGGTTTGACGTAGTATTTTATCCACGACCTCAACAGTGAACGGACATATCGTCATCGACCTGTCTAGTGTATATTTACTGAGCCTGATCTTGCCGGTTGGCGTGATTTTTGTAACGACGTCGCGACTGTACCAAGCATCTCCTGTCCGTGTCGTATTCGATATCGCCACTGCATCCCCGACCTTCAAGTTCTTTAGCCACTCACATCGCTCTGTATCAGTCATGACTATGATATATCACACCTCGGTATAGAAGTCAACCAGACCATAGGGCGAGTCACAACACTCCACCTACCCAGAAACACAGTCCTCCGATATCATACCCCGAATCTTTCCGACCACTGTCCGGTACTGCGACTCAACCCAGTCGGATGTTTCGCCTAGCCCTTTGGCGATCATGACGGTGGGGAGTCCGTCGGGGAATTTTTGGATCGCCTCATCGACACTATAATGATAACGCCGAAGGAATACGTAGTCGGTTTCTTGGCGGATCATTTGTCGCTGTTCTTCTGTTATGGTGGCCATATTGCCCCCTCAGTCGCTATTATACAACGTTACTTGTAGGACGCTGTGTCCAGCGTTCCAAGGGCACATCGATGATTTCGCCTAATCCTAGTGATTTTGGGCATATATCTTGCAAGTGCTTTTCGGCAATGGCGAAATGTTCTCGTCTCGCCCGAACTTCGATGGTGGTGGTATTATATAGTTGCCTCGCTGATGTGATTTGTGCACGGTAGCTCCTACGTCTCTCCGCTGCCGCCGCGTACTCGGGCAGAGATACCACACATCCCTCGTCACAACACCGCACCATCTGCCTCTGCTGTGCGGTTTGCTGATCGACTAGGTGGACCAAGGCATCGATCTGATTTTTGGCTTTCGCCGCCCGCCCTTCTACTTCGACTAGCGCGGCCGAGAGGGTGTCAACTGTTTTTTTAATCTTAGCAATATGGTCGATTTCAATCATGATCGTAGTATATCATGCCTTAATAGCCTCAGTTAACCGAACCGTCATATCTAAAACTCGCCGTTCCAAGGTCGGATGATTTTATCTAATGCAGCTGCTTGATCTTGTTTTGGTCCGACCTGAACAAATCGACTGTCTCCTACCAAGAAGTCTGGTGTACTCTCAATCAGATACTGGCCATTGCGGCTCGATGGATGCGCGATACTGACCGTAAAAGGATCTGGAGGAATCAGACATCCGTTGGTGCACAGGGCACCTGTGGCCGGGTAAGATAGCATCCCGACGTGTCCGTGTCCCACAATAAATAAGCGATATGACTCCTTGCCTCGCTGGGTTTCGCCGTCGTTGATGGCCAGCATCTGTGACTCTAGGTGTTCGGTGTTAAGCGATCTCCCTACGTTGCCTACACTCAGGCAAGTATCGCCGTGGGTAGCGTATACACGCTGTCCGGCGAACGGCGAATATTCCACGAAAGGTGTGCGAGGAATTTCAACTGTGACGTTATCAATATGAGCCAACGCGGCTTTGATAGCGATGTAGATGTGGGTCGCAAAACTATCCCATTTGTCGTTGATTGCTCGATCGGCGTGTACGCCGGGGTTCCGGTCGTGATTGCCGGAGGAGCACAAAATCGCTACCGATCGGTACTGGCTCCCTAGAATTACAAACACCTGATATAGCAACCAAACAGCGTCAGCCACCTGCTCGGCTAGTTTCGCTCCACTGGCAGATGCGTGAATCAACCCCTTAATCAGATCCCCCAGTAGTAACACAGTCAACTTGGTCTGTTTCCGGTAATCTCGCTTGAACTCACATACACTCTTAGTCACCCATGCCAGGCGACGCGCCTCCTCGACGGCGCCAAAGCGATGCGGTACCTCTCTGGGGTCCAAGTTGGATCCCAGATGTAGATCGGATAGTACCAAGGTGACCATCCTCTGTACACTGTCTTTTGGTGCTCTTTTAACACTATACCCAAAGGCCTTTGGTGCGTGTTTCGTGAACATCCGATTCATCAAATCTTCTAGCCGCGACAAAAACAGATCTTGGCTAGCCAGAGCGTTAATGGCCGATTTGCCGATTTTGGCCATTTCCTTGAGTTCTAGCTTCTGTATTGTGTTTACAGACGGCACCGAGGTAAAGAAAGCACTCTTGATAGCGTTGAATCCGCCAATAGAGGTAACGTATGTCGAGAGTTCACGTAGAGCAGACGTATCAAACGCCTGTTCGGCCCGTAGCCATGTGCGAAACACCCCGTACGGCAAATCGACTGGCTGAATTTGTTTTCGGACACAGCACTGCGCCATCAGTCCTACTAGTTTTGTGGTCGTATCCGAAATAATTTTTGACATACGCTACCTCCGTTGGTGTAGTGATGTACTGTAGATTCTCATCGCAACATTGTAACTGCTAGTAGATGTTGCATGAATCATTTCAAGAGGCTATTCGTGTTTATTCCGGAGTTGCGGATGTTGCTTCTGTCAATGCCTTGGCCTTCGAGACAGCGGCAACCTCTTGCTGGTACTCGACCGCTCGCGCTTTATCAACCCGGTAGATCTCGGTAACGGTCAATGTGGCGTTATTGTGTTCTACAACATCCCCAACCCTTTTACCCACAAACTTGCCGCGAATATCGGCGGCGATGGCGCGTACCTCGAACTGAGCGCGACGTGTCTTGCTGTCGGCCCCCACATCGGCACCAACTATCAATGTATCTTCGGTTGACTCTTCGACAGGCTGAAGTACTCCAGCGTCCGCAAGCAACTTGACCCCATTCCCCATCTCCGTTTCCTGCTGGTCTTGTCGTTCTTGTCGCAGCCGTAGAATCTCAGCAGTAACCGACTCTTCGCCAAGTAGACTGACGATGGCGGTGAGGACCTCTACATTGGCGGCCATTGCCTGGCGAACCTCGAACGCCTGAGCGTCTAATTGACCAACAGCCTTCTGCAACTCCTGATATGACTGACGTAGCTTCTTCTCTTGCATAGTGACTCCTTTGTGGTTTATTGTATTACTGCGTTAACATTGATGCGCCTTCACCATCTATCACTGTCCCTTGCGTCGCTGCCTGCTCCTGGGCTTTTTGCGCCATCACAGCACTCATCCCGAGGCCCTGCGGCATCCGATACCTTTTAGGTGGCGGGGGTGACGGACGGTTGGCGGCGCTGTCGACGTCGGTTTTTTTGCGAGGTCGGCCCACCCTACGAACAACCGGGGACGGTGGTGGTGGTTGCGGTGGTTGCGAAGGTGTTATCTGGGGTAGTGGCCGTGAGAGCGATACTAAAGGTGCCCTCTGCACGTATGTGGGACGCGTATTTACCTGTCGGCTAATAGGCGGTGCTGATAAATTTTGGGGCTCAACGGGGACGGGTTGTGACTCGTCACGAGACAACATCTTTTGGGCTAATAGTTTTAGTGCCCCCACTTCTTCGGCCGTGAATGATTCATTTTGAGTGGGGGTTTCTCCGAAAATTTCGTCGATACGACGCTGCGCGTAGTTCCAGATTTCATCCTGCACCTGGTTGGCGTAATTATCGCTATCCTCCCCGAATAGCGGTGAGTTCAGTATTTCTTCGTAATATTGGGCCATTCGTAGTCGCTGCTCGACCTTATTATTGCGCCGCCTTGTACGTAGCCGTGTCGGTGCGGTTACAGGCGGTCCGGTGACCGCAGGAGCCGATATATATTGCGGATCTTCATACGCGTCTTCCGGCGGCCCCCAGCCCGTCGGTCCATAGCCGTTATTTGACATGATTAGCCCCTTTCTACTACGCCTCACTGTCATGAACAGATTATTATGTCATATCAGTATGATAACACGACGAAGTGTCAGTGTGCATATATATTTACCCACACGACCCGCCCTTGCCGGCGATATCGCAAACGTCAGCTTGCTCGTGGAATACTCGCCCAATGTGCGACACGGCGGTGGCATACGACACTACCCCCAGTGGCTGTCCGTCTCTGGCCCCGTCGGGGTAGACGGTGACGCCCCGTAGCTTGGGCAAATATCGATATAACATATCACCGAACGCCCGCACGGTTGAGTCGTTATTATGTTGCGAGCCCCAAGGGGGGAGGTTGATCGTGCTCGAAATGCCGTGATCCACGTATCCCTGTATCCAAGCCTGAAAGGCCACCCTGCGTTCAATATTGTCAGCTAATGAATACGCGTCTTCAATGGCTTCGGGTCTTATACCCTGATCAATCAGCCTCCTAGCTACCGGATCAACGACATACTCGTAGTTAACCATGTTGCCTTTATAATATCGTCGCCGATATGCTGCACAGAATAACGGCTCAATCGATGCGGTGGTCTCGGCCACAATCGACGTCGTACCGTTTGGCGCACACGCTCGGGTCTTTTTGGGTCTCGATATATCCCACTCGCTGGCCCATTTATTAGCGACCTGCCCGGAAGTGGCGTATATATCCAACAGCTGTCCGAGTTCATCGTCGGGGCCATATACCTTACTTCGTTTCAGCAGCCACTCGTGCACTCCCATTACTCCGAGTCCTAGTCGGCGATTTTTGGTGCGCACCTTATCGACGGCTGGGTAGGGGACATCTGAGTACACTGACCCCGCCAACAAAAAAGCAGTACCAATATCTACCAGCTCCTGCATGTGAGTTGCATCGCGTACATTGGCTATATTGATCGATCCAAGGTTGCAGATATCGTCCGTGTCGCAAGACGACACCTCGGCACACGCGTTGCGTAGATCTTCACCGGCGTTGTGTCCGATATCTATCGACAACCCCGGCTCGCCCTTTTTTAAACCTTGGCGGATCACCTCCCAGTATACATTTCTGGCCAGCGAATGCTTGGGGTGTTTATCGTTATCATACGCCCGAAAGAAATCGTCATCCAGACATACCGATACATTGGTCATATCCAAAGTGGCCGGTGATGCGAAGTCCTTGGACTTCATAGCTCTCACCTCAGGCGACCAATCCTTGATATGGATGAACTTCATGACATCGGGATGATCCCACCTTAACCCAGACCATATAGCCGATCGCCTTGCTCCACCTTGCATCACCCATCGTCCAATTTCGTTGATTATATTCATGAGCGCAAGGGGCCCCGACGACACCCCGCCCGTTTTGCGAATCTTAGCTCCCTCTTCCCTAATAGACGAATAATTGATACCGATTCCGGCACCGGTCATCAAGGCCATCATAGAGTTGTGGGCTAAAATAGACCACCCCTCTCGGGAGTCGTCAGCTCTCATAAGCATGCAGTTTTGCACTTGATGTAGCGGCCTACCGGCCGCGTACATATATCGTCCCCCCGGGATAAACTCACGAGCCGCGATAGCTTTTTCGGTGGCATCTACTAATTCACGAGATGCATCCACCGCCCCCAATACATGCTTGGCGACCCTTTTGGCTAGCTGCCCCCAGGTTTCCTGTACTCCGGATTTAAGGGTCCAGGCGTATCGGAGACGAAATACATTTTGGGCGAACGAGGAGCGAAACACGTCTAGATCAGGTCGATTCATCTTTGTCGTTTCCCGTGCACGGCTCGGCGCCGTTCAGATAGGCATGTAGCAGCAAAACGGCATCTGCTATGTCGTCGTCCTTAGCCAACAGCTCGATGCCGTATAGCTCCCTAACTCGACGTATCGCTACGTGTTTGATCGTGATCTTCCCCGCAATCCCCAATGTCTTTTTGTCTAGCTTTTGTCCACACGCCTTAGCTCGACGCTTATGTCTACTCAGTTTTGCGTTGCGATTTTTATCTTCTCGCGACATCTTTGTGGCCGTGACCTTCCGCCACTCCGAGGTGTTCAGGTACGTTAGTTTGATATCGGTATGTTCTTTGGCAAATGCGTCTAGGAACGCAAAGTGTAGGTACTCTAGCCCCTTCTGAGTAAACCTAGATCTAGCTCCGTTTGTCTCTTCTACTACTACTTCATCGATCGGCCGAATTCGCACCTGCTGTATCAACAATTCGGCCATCGCCTTGGCACCTAGATAATACCCCCAAGGATGTCTGGCGTAGTCCCTGAGTCGGCGGGGCAAAACGATGACACCGTATTTTAGGGAAGATGGGCCTATGTCGGTATCGATAGAGGCCCATCCAGTACTAGACGAGATATCGAATGAGAGTAGGCGCATCGGGGTAGCTACTGCGCGCCTCTATCCGACAATACGCGTAGCGCAAATTTTGTGCGCAGCTTAAGCTCCTTTGTTTGTTGCTTGTATGGGTCGTTGCAGGTGTCGTATTCAGCCTTTTTATTGGCCAGATCGACGTCGTTTTCTTTGGCGATCGCCAAAGCCTCCATCTCCCCAGCCAACATGGAAATACGCTTGTAGATCTGCTCCGTCGAGTCCGCAGCCACCTCGGCCTTGTACTGGTCATCTAAATTCTTGAACTTATCTTTGGCGTTGGGGTCGGCCTTTTCGTTTGTGGGGGCACCGAAATTTCGCGTCATATATTACTCCTAGTATGGTATAGTATCTACTTCGTTTGTTTCGCTTGGTTGTACCGTGAGCAGGTCACTGTACATAGAGTGATCATCATAACACGTACTGGGCTGGGCCTGCTACATTTCGTATTTAGATTTTTGTCCGTCGAAGTTGACAACAATTCGTGAATCAAACAGTTCCTGCATTTCACAGCTGTGATCAACCACAAACACAGCCCTATCGACCGAGATGGCTTTTAGTAAATCAAAGCAAGCTCCCTTGGCTAATGAATCCAGCCCTTCGAAGCATTCGTCGAGAAAAAGGTATCCAGGGAAGACTCCGGTTCTTTCCGCGATGACATCAGCTAGCGACAGATCAACAGCCAATTCGAGGGCGCTGTACTGCCCCCCGCTTAGTCCATCTCGGGCTGGCACCACATGTCCGTCTTTTTCCACCACCGGGGTGATCTCTTGCCGTATCTTACCTGCCCCGGTCTCTCTTTCACAGGCGAATCTAATGGTGGTGTTGCCGACATTAGGGATCAGCGCTAACCTAGCGTTGGCGAGGTCCGCGATTCGAGCTAGAGTTTCGTCAAAAAGATAAGACAGAAACCCCTTCACCAACACACAGAAATCGCTCTCCAAAGTCACCGCTCGCTCCGCCTCCTCTACACCTGCTCGCGCCCGCTCAACAGCAGCTACGGCTTTGTTCCTAATTACTAACGCGTCTGTGTAGAATCTCTCAGCTAACGCATTCTCCTTATGGGCAGCGGCGACCGCCTGTTTGGCGGCAGACACTCGATGCCCTATAGACGATACGGCAATCTGAAGTTCCCCTAGTTGCTGACGGACCTTTTCTTCTTCGGAGGTAATGACGTTGGCGGCATTAATGTCCCGATCGGCTGCGGCCTGTAGCCGGTGATACTCGCCTTTGGCGTTGGCGACCAACACATCTCTGATCGACTTGGCGTTGGCGATGCAACTACGTAGCTCCTGTTCCTGTTCTCTGAGAGCGACAGGTACGGGATCAGCGTTCCTTATCTGAGTTACTACAGCGCTGCGCTCCGCCATCAACCCTTTTAAGGTCTCTACCTGTGCGCGAGCATCTATGGCTTCTGCTATCACTTTTTGCTGTATGGCGATATCATTTTCACATCGATCGATCGCCGTAATTCGATTAGGATCCCCCGACCAAGAACGATGACACGTAAAGCATATCTCCGACTTCAGCTGCTTTAGTTCGGATCCTGTTTGCGCCAATTGAGACATCGCACCGTCGTGACGATCGATAATCGTCTTCAGTCCACTGACAAGATCAACAACCTCAGCCAATTCTTTTTCGGCACTAACCAAGCTAGCGCGGTGTGTTGCTTTATATAACTCTACTTGTTTCCGTAGTGCCTGTAACCTCTCCTCCACGTCAGCTACGTCGACAGCTGGTACCTGATCCATATCCGCTTGGGCCTGTACGATCTTAGGGAACCAGTCGTCGCGAATAAGCTCCACATCTCTAGCATGTTTGGTTGTTAGATGCAGATCAAGGTCCTTGAGCACCTGCATTTGCTTATCAAGTAACACCTGCTCTGATTCCAGTGCCACCACACGGGCCTGCAATAGATCGACATCAACCTGTGGTGACTTCGTTGGTTGAGGAGGTATCGCCTCTAGTAACGTCTGTTGACGGGCTTGGGCCCTGATCGTATCGTCATTCAAGGCGGTCAGCTTTTTAGTTGACTGCTCGATAACGCTCTCAAACCGATCCAGTCCAAGTAGCTCGGTGAGGAACTGTTTTTTTTCACGGTCCCCCATCGACAAGAATAGTCCCGGGGTTTTTTGCGATCGATACGTCAAGGCCTTTAGAAAACCAGGCCCAATTCCAAACGCCCCTACCAACCCTTCGCTAATAGACTTAGCTGATGTGTGGGGTTTATCTTCACCTGGCAGTAAAATACTGGCCGGTCTACCGCGCGTCACCTCCATGCTACCTTTGGCGGTCTCGATTTTTAGCGACACACGCATTGATTCGTCAGTCAACCAACTCCAGCTTTGTAGGGCGGTGGCGGCGATGTCGGAATATCCTAGCGCAAACGCTACGCCCTCGGCCAGAGTTGACTTTCCCGCCCCCGACGGCCCGACGATCAGGTGGATGCCTCTAGTAGGCAAGGTAATCGTCTGCTCATCTACCACTGACCGAAACGCTCTTAAACTTAAGGACGTCAACGAAAACGATGGAATCACGGCACGAATCCTACTTGACCAAAGATCGATCTAAAAGCCCATTCGTATGCATTGCCGTAATATAACACTGCTATAGGCTTGGGGATACATGATTTAGCGGGCACCGGCACCTTATTATCGTTGCGAGTCCAAAACACCACCCTATGACGTAGAAAACAGACCACGGCCTTATCCCAGACCGAATTAAACCAAAAATTAGTCTCCACAGCCGCGGGGACCAGCGCGATCACATCACACCCCTTCTGTGACGACTCCTCACACTTTCGTAGCCAATCAGCCATCGACGTGGCTCGCCCCCCACAAATTTCCGGATGAGGGGCAGTGCGTCCATACGGTGGGTTAACAAATATCCGTCCCGTCCATGGTTCCGACAGTCCGTCTCTACCGTCCCCGCCCCACGCCCTTGGTCCTGTGTAGGTTTGCTTGGCCGATACCCACCCCCTCGCGCTACCACAGGGGTCTAAGTCGATTTCCTGAAAGACATCAACCACCTTGTCTATAATCTCGGGTGGTGTAAGCCACGACTGACCGGTACTGTCTATGATAGCTCCTGCCATAGGACCCCTTTTAGATATAATATAACACGCTATCGCGTCCGGTAATCGGCGTGTGCTCGCTCGTCGTATAGTTGTTCCGCGTCCACGTACCGCTCGACGTCCTTAATCATATGCCCCATACGCAGCACCTCCTTGTTATGCAGTGATGGGGCGGTCGGGGTCCGGACACAGACTCCATCACAATGCCTACACGGTAGACCTTGATTAGCTTCGGCCGACGTATCGAGCAGGACTTTTTGAATCATGGCACAGTTCTGGCAAGTTAAAATAAACAAAGGCATGGTATGCCCTTCTTGGCGTTGGGCATCTAGCTACCAGTGCTCGTTAGCTGTCTCGATAGATGCGTTGCGATCCCAACCTGCAGCCTCGCGAGCCTCGCAACGCTCTAACTCGGCATCTCGGGGAAACACCACCACCCCACCCAGCGTCCCCAGTAAGGTAGCGATAGAGATACTGTTACGTAGCGCCTCTAGCACAGCTGGGGTAGCATCGAGGACGCCTGAATGAAATGCGTCGACTGTCTTCCCGTTAGCTGCATCGTATATTTGGGTGCCTACGCCGATTTTTGGTTGTATGGCGGCTATCTCGTCGGCGTTGAGGCCGACGTTGTTAAGTAGCCTAATCCACGGCTCGTGTAGAGCAGGGACCAGTACCTCATTTACAATGGATAGTACATCGGGCTTTTTGCTGTATTGTTTGACTAATAGATGTGTCAGTTTTAGTAACGTCCAGCAACCACCAGGCAACACTCCGCTTTTTAGCGAGCCCTGAACTGACCGCACCGCATCGTCACAGCGATCTCGACGCTCCCGAATATCGCCAGTCGACGATCCGACCACAAACAGCTTGGCGATCCCCCCTACTAAACTGGCTCTGCGCTCTTCAATTAGCCTGCGATCGAGTTCACTAATAGCATTCTTGGACATACCCGCCAGGACCTCGGCTCGTTCAATGACTTCGTCGGGGTCATTGACACCGACCAAGGTGGATCGAAAACGCAATGCCTCGAATTCCTTTGCTCTTCCCACCCATGGCAGGTGGTAGACATCTCCTTGGTCGTCTACTTCTATAGGCCGGGCCGTATCGAACGGCGCCGAGACCGGATCAAAAATTTGAGCGCCAGTTACCGCAGACAAATCGTCCAAAAACATAACCTCGCCGTTCATCAACGCACACCGAGGGGTAATCACGGGGTACACCTTTAGCGACCCTTTTGTCCAATTCAGCATCAGCGAGCCTAATACGGCATCGCTAAACCCATGGGCGACCAGCACCACCCCAGGGGCTCGTAGCTTCGGCATGTCGGCGATAGCGGGAGATACCCCGGTACCGTTATTGAGGGCATCCTGCAGGATATTAAGCAGCGGCATTGCTGTGGCGATATCGGTAATCGATCCATTGTATAATACGACACAAGGTTCTTCCAAAAAGACTCGATTATTGCTCTTGTCGTTCATGAACGCGCTCGACCATCGCGCCACCGAATCTTCGATCCCCGTAGGAATAGGAAATCCATCTAGTTTTTCGACCTCATACCCAGATGGCCCGCTTTTATCTGATAGACAAATGTTGCCGTTGTCTCCGATCAGATCAAAACACGACATCACGGCGTCGGCTAATCGTTCTTCGCCGTTCGCCGAGATCAGCGCGACAGAACGGCAGAGTCTACGTCCTTCTGAGGTAGATATATCCACCTTGGTGGCCCATTCTTTGATTGCTGGCTCGATCGTATCCTCAAAGATCTTTTGAATTGTCTGAACGATTCGTTGTGGCGGGATCTCTGGGTGACGTGTATGAAACTCTTGAGCGCCGCGCAGTAGCGCATAAGACAAAACCGTCGCGGTAGATGTACCGTCCCCCGCTTCACTGACAGTACGCACAGCAGCATCCCTTGCCGACTCCATAATCGAATGAGCAACAGGGTTTTGAAACCCTAAATGCTGAAACACGGTTACGCCATCTTTGGTTAGAATTGGAGGCAGTGAGAACTCCTGTCGCTCAATCATCACAGGGGATCCACCGGGGCCCAATGTAGCACCTACGATATCAGAGATCGTCTTCATCGTATTTAGGATGAGTTTATCTAGATCCGGAGAGCGAACCTTCACCAACTTCGCTGCGGCTTGCACTTTTAAATGTGCTGTCATATGTTACCTTTCGTCTAGCTCGACTGGAACGGTCCCTTACAGTCAAAATGAAAACACTACTCTCCCTGATAAAATATCATTTACCGGCCCTTCTCCTCGTCGAGCACGAGCCAAGGAGGCTTTGACGTATCTTTTACGTAACCGATCTAGTTCCTCTTGTTCCGGGGACACTACCCGAGGTTTACGTATATCGTCAAGTAGCTTTTGGGCGATCTGACGGGCTCGTTCAACCATCATAGCTGTTTCTATTTCTGTTTTTGTTTCGGCGGCAGAAGAAGACACGTTGATACCACAGGCCGTGTAGTCTGCTGCCCCAAAACCTAGAACATCACGCCTAGGAGGTATTTTTATAGCGGTATCTAATCGTTTAGGAGTTTTTGACATCTGCGAGGTAGAGGAGGTGTCGTGATACGAGGATTGCTTGTAGTTTTTGATTTCATGTCGTGTAAGTCCAAACACGGGGACACGATCGTTTGGACGTATCAGTCGTTTCGAGAACCACCCACCTTCTTGTCGGAAAGCGAAGGTTGTTTTATTTATCTTGTGGAATTTATTAAGTATTTTAATGTATCGTCGCACTGTCCTAGGCGATACATCTAATTCTTGCGCCAGAAACTTGTCTCCAGCGTTACACCACCCTCTACGAGCGAGGCTAGATATCAGTATCATACAGCGATTCAGTTGAGTGGAGAGTCTGTTGGATCTCATTTTGATAAGTAGTTGCTGACGATACTATAACACGGCGTCGAATGAATCACCACAACATCGTAGAAGTCCACTGTCCTCTAGATCTGTATTTTAATATATCACGTAGATCTCTATATGATCACAGATCTAGCGGCCAAAAACAAGATGGCTGTACCTAAAGAAGGAGGTTATTGGGAGATTTAAATAGCAGTATTTACTCCACTGTCCTCTAGATCTGTATTTTAATATATCACGTAGATCTCTATATGATCACAGATCTAGCGGCCAAAAACAAGATGGCTATCGATATAGAGGCATGTTATAGTTACGTTAAGGGATATGAACACTGCTCACTAGGTGGTGTACGAGAAATCTATGTTAATCACATTTATTGGAGTCCCGTGTTCAGGAAAAACCTCGGTGGCATCTCGATTATTCGCTGACCTCAAGGATCACGGGTTGTCGGTGGAGTTACTAACCGAACAGGCACGCATGTATATTGCGAAAAAAAAATACCGTGAAAAGAACGGGTTTACTGGGTTGGATACCAATGATCAATTTACTATTATGCGGGAACAGGCTATCAATGAATTAGCTCTAGCAGCTAATTCGTCTTCGATCGTAATAGCAGACTCATGTGCCCTGTCGGCACTTTTCTACGTTCCTAAATCAGAAATAACTCAGACTGCTATCTGTTTAGCTAGACGGATGGCTCCTAGGTATAGTCTAATATTCCGCTGTGCGGCTGTTGTGCCGGGAATTAACTATGATCCCTTGCGAATACATAGCTACGAAGAGTCAATCGCCCTGGAGCCTAGAATTGACGATGTGTTGGCTCTAGCGCGAGTAAACGACGATCGGATCGTGCGATTATATGGCGATAACAACACTCGCGCCCTAGATGCCGGTCGTATAACTACTGCTTTGATATATGAGGAGTTCAGGCGTTGAAATTGATTATTACGTCATCAACCCCCGCTGAGTTGACCGTGACGGAGGCCACGGAGTCTGATTTGTCTACCTTAAGATCCTTGTTGACTTTTCGTGATCGTCAGGTTGAATTTCTGGTCTCGAAACATAAACGGAACAGAAGGTGGAGGGATTCTGCAACCGAAACCTGGAAGAGTAAGTTAGATGATTTGACAGGTCAGATCACTCGATGTTTGTTGCTCTCCGATGATTCAGGCAGATGGTATACCTACGTTGGTCTGGCCTCGTATATTCAACAAGCCATGCCGGGGACAGTAGTAGAAAATCAAGTACAATACCCGGTCCCCGCACCTGTCGCTTGGGAGCATGTACCTAAGTATTCTCCTCGCTATTATCAGTCAGAGGCCAAAGCGGCGCTTTGGGTCACCAGACACGGCGCAATCAGTATGCCAACAGGATCTGGTAAGTCGTATATAATTAGTGAGCTGTGTCGTGATTTAGGAGTGAGGGCTGTAATCATGGCCCCTACTACCAGTATTGCTCGACAGTTATATTGCGACTTTTTGTCGCTGTTTGGTAAGAAAAATGTTGGTCTGTATGGCGACGGAAAAAAAGAAATTGGCAAGAGATTTACTATCGGCATAGCGGCAAGTTTAACTAGAGTTGAGATTGGGTCGGAGGCGTGGAATTTTTTCTCGAACAGCGATTTGGTTATCTGCGATGAATCTCACCTACTACCAGCCACCACCTTTGAGCACGTATGTATGGGGCTATTACGCACCGCCCCTTATCGTTTTTTTGTTTCGGCCACTCAAATGCGCACGGATGGTGCCGAGCTATTGTTAAGGGGTATAGTTGGTGATATCGTTTACCGGAAAGAATTCCAAGAGCTAGTGGACGAGGAATTCTTAGCTAAGCCTCATTTTGTTATGGCGCGGATCCCCTCAACTCACCCTTATCACGGAGACGATGCATTAAAGATGTCGCAGCATCACCTATTGTACAATAAGCGTATAATTGAACATGCGGGGCGTCTAATTAACGGGATGGCCAAGCAAGGCAAGAGGGTGCTGGTGTTGATAGATGAAATTGCTCAATTTGCTGCACTGCTACCTCAGTTGCGTGTACAGGTAGGGTTTGCACATGGAGGTTGCACGGCCGTAAATCGAGATTCGGTACCCGGGGAATATCGTAAATCCGATCCTCAGGCTTTGGTGCGAGCGTTCGACGCCGGTGAATTGCCTGTGCTCGTTGGGACTAGCTGTATTGGCATTGGTACGGATATCCGCTCTCCCGAGGTTGTGGTGTTTTTGCAAGGAGGAATGAGCGAAATACAGGTCACGCAGGCGCTGGGCAGAGGCACTCGGCGGGGGTATGTATATCCCGACGGTCATACCAAGTCGGATTTTTTATTTGTGGACTATGCCCCCGTGGTTCAGAATGGACACTATCAGGATGGTGTCGGTAAGATGTCCTCGGTATATCGACACGCATTGGCGCGATCGAAGATTTACGAGCAGATATATCCCAATTCGCTGAAGTGGGTGCAATATGACTAAAAAACAGTATAGTAGCGAGCATTTTTTGTCGTTTGTGTCAAGTTTAGGTGGGTTGTTAGATGGAGAGAAAAACACAGAGGAGTTTCAGAAAAAACAAGTAGAAACCTTATTTAAGGCGGAGAGGAGTTTTCGGCGTGCGTTGATTTGTCATCCTTCGGGCGCCGAGGTGTATCAAGCGTTTATTGATCATATTATGATACGCCAGCGTAATATATTACGAGCCCGGGTGTACTTTCGGGAGCGCGATGTCCGTTTCAAAAAAGATATTGCCCCTATTTTACGTGCCCGCAAGTTTCGGCGACTATTTCGTTTCGACATTAACTATCAGTTTATTAAGTTTGCTTTGGGGTGTCGTCAGTGGTCCGAAGATGCTCAGTCCCGGAAGCTTCTAAAGTTAGCCGATAAGGCCATAGCGGCTCGCAATTGTTTGATTCAGAGTAATATCCCGTTGGCGATCTCCCGGGCTCGGTTGTTTTTTAGTCGATCTCGGGGAGGACATCATACGTTTCTAGATCTACTTCAGACCGCGGTGGGGGGGATGTGTTCGGGGGTCGACAAATATTGCGGTAGCTACACGCCCGTGTTTCGGGCCGTATTGATCGGTCGCATGCTTGGCGACCTATTAGAAGCCAACAGCGATACTTTGGCTCATCTGTTCCCGGCCGATAAGCGTCGACTATATCGAGCGAGGAAGATTGCGGCCGGGCTGCGCGAGGGTCTAGACAACGTGGACTGCTTGGAGCTGACCAAGTTGTTGAATGACGAGGAACTAGCCAAGGGGGAGCCCCCAACCAGCGCAAATGATTTAGTTGCGCTAGTCAACGCGGCCACCGTGATCTTGGCCAGTACTCTGCCGTCGGGGGAGGACGATGATGGTCATTCGACGAGTTTCATTGAGGCATATCCAGACAGTTCCGACCCGGCCGACGTTATGTTGGAAAAAGCAGAATCTAGACATCGGGTTGCTGAGGCCATAAAAAAGCTGCCGTTGGTGGACCGTAAGTTGTTGCGCTTGAAAGGGATCGATCTGGCGGCTATCGCGTCGTCGTGATATAGTAGTAGTGGGGTGTTGCGGTAATTAAATCATAGAGGATGCCATGGTATTTCGGACAGTCAATAAAGATATAGCATGTAGCCCGTTTCCTACTCACGCTATTGAACCTGCGATCAGTAAGAGCGGATTCATCACCGCGGCCCCTAGGGCCACAATGTGTGCCTTGACCGTACGAGCCGAGTACATGCCACTGGACTTGCAGCGAGGTGATGTTGTTTTTGTCCCCTTGGAGTTCGCGAATTCGGTTTGGGGCAAGAGGCGTATTTCTGTCTTGGGGCTCGACGAGTTCATATTGGTTCCCGCCGAACAGATCTGTGTGATTCAGAAACACGAACAGGCCCGTCCGCTTCCCACTAGGGAGGCGAGTGAATAGATATTTGATTGTAGGTGATGTACACGCCAAGGTCGACGATCTTGACGATTGTCGACATCTACAGGAGCTGATCCGGACAGTGGAGTCCACGGAAAATCCCGATGCCACTATATTTCTAGGCGATCAGTTCGACGCCTTCGCCTTAAAAAATGTGATAGTAGAGCGCTGGTGGATGGATATGTTGGAGGATGGTCGTAAGAGGTACCTGTTGATGGGCAACCATGATCGCCCCGGCGACTCTGCGGCTGTAGGTAATGCCCTACAGGCTCACCGGGATCGAGCTGTCGTGGTCGATGTTCCGGTCGTGGTCGGAGACGTAGCTTTGTTGCCTTTTTATTTTTGTGCTGCTGATTTTGTGGCGGCGTGTTGTACGCCTGACGTGTTGCGAGCCAAAACGATATTCGCTCATCAGAGCTTTTTGGGGGGGCGATTTGAGTCTGGGATTCCCATCGATCAGCGCACTGATCCGTCGGCTGTCGAGCCCGGGGCTGTGCCACAGCAGTGTGTGATTAGTGGGCATATTCATGCTCCTCAGAGTGTTGGCAAAGTGTGGTATCCTGGGGCTCCTCGGTGGCGAAATAACGTCTCCGACGCTAATTGTGAGCGCTACATCTACTTGGTTTCGTTTGATGTGGGGGTGCCTAAGGGGATAAAAAAATTCTCGACCGGTGAGGTGTGTCGGCGGATGTGGCGTGTGGAGGATACTGAGGGCGTATGTGAGGTGTCGGATCTGCCCGGTCGACCAACTGATCGATTTGTGGTGGATATTACCGGCACGGCAGCGTATATTGAGCGACAAAAGAAAAAATGGTCGTCGCCAGGGGTCAGAATCAGGGCTTTTCAAACAGATCGACCCGGACCAAAATTGTCTGAGTCTCAAGGTGTAGAGGCGGCGTGGAATAAGTGGATGTCGGAGTACTCCCCAAAGCACGGATCGTCGCTAGAGGCGCTCCGTCGATTAGCAATAGAAAGGTTGTCGCCGTGAATGATGTACTTGATACCCCCGATGCAAAGGCTCAGTTGTTGCTGGCAAAGGATTTGACTCGACGGACAGGGATTTTGGTTGAGGCCCAGATAACGCAGCTACGTATTTGGCCTATGGTGTCGTTTGATGATGTTTCAGATGTAGAGATCAATCCTTTGGATGTGGAAACTAAGACTATCCACTATCTGTGGCGTGTGCGAAAGGTTCCGTCCGGCGCCGATCTGATGCGTCGAGCTGAGCAGTTAGGGGGGTGGGTACGATCGCTGTTAGGGGATGACTGGAAAATAAATATTAAAATCAAGCAAAAAAAGGGCGGGCCCGGAAGGTTGATATGGAACGGGCAGCGGAAGGTGGCTTTGTCGAATGAAGAAGGTGAAGGACGAGTCGAAGGAAAGTATGGGGCGGCGATGGTAGGATATAAGCGATATCGACTGCGCGAGAAAGACGCCATAGACGCCGTCGAGGAAGATAAGGTAGATTGGCTATGACACGATCTGTTATCAGGTGGCTATGTACTATGGTGTTTAGTGTTGGTGGTTGGTGTGAGCGAGATTCGTGGCTAGGAAGATGGTGCGATAAAACGTGGGTCTCTTTAGCTTCGAGATATTTTCGTAATCTAAATAAATCAAGGAGGTAGTATATGGAATACGTCGATCAATCGAACGTATCGGAGTATTGTAAGTGTATAAGGAGTACTGGAATAGATAGGCGGATTCAGCGTGTAGATCTCCGCGATTCCGATGAGGGGGCGTGGGCGTTTTTTTTGCCGACCTTATATGTCATCAAGAGGAATACGTGGGAGTGTTTCCGGTATCGGTTGGTTTTGTGTGTAGGATTCTGGGAGATTCGCGTCGGGGTCGGTCGAATCGACCACGACGCCCCCGGTGACTCGTCAGAAGCCGACGAAAGATGGTAAAAGAGGTGTCGATGCGTAACGACTTGCCCACGGTCCAGTCGACTGAGACGGCGGTTGGTAGGATAGGTAGGGCGCTAGATCGTCTCAGTGTAGATGAGCGGTCGATTTACGATCGATTTGTTCATATTGGTGGTCGAGAGCTATCTGCTGACGCTGCGGCTAGGCTATATGGGCTGTATTTGCAGGGGGTGTCGTGTGAGGATATCAGCAGATTGAATCCGGCTGTCGATTTGGCCACCGTGTTGGCCGCGAGAGTGCGATACAACTGGGACGAACGTAAGGATGTATATGTCGGCGATTTGATGGCTTACACGGGCGACGCAGTGCGTCAGACCGCTGCCGAGACCGTGCAATTGTTGGGGCTGATGGTCGCGGCAGCCAGCAAAAAACACGGGGACGCGCTGAAACGTTATCTGGCTACCGGCGATGAGTCAGTATTGGGGGAGTTTGATATTAAGACCATCAGGCAATTTCGAGATGTAGTCGAGATGATGGTGCGGATCACGGGGGGGGACAGCAAGAGGCAAGTGGTTATTGCTAGATCGATCCAGCCCGAGGCTCCTGTGTTGTCTGTGCAAGGTCGCCGGCTAAGTCCAGGGGAGGCTGACTCAATTCGAAGCGCCAATATGAAGTAGTCATGTTAGATCCCCAAATCCAGCTAGAGCGCCGTCTCTTATTGACCCCGTGCGCCTCCAAGGAGGGGCTACGGAATTGGCTTATTACCTATTTGGATATTGATCTGCCTGATCAAATTGTAGATCCTGACAGTAACTCCACCCCCTTGGGGGCGCTGTGGCAGATGTATAGCGCCATGCTGCGTCGCGATACGGGGTTCTATCGTCGAGTGTTGATGTACGCAGCCCGAACGGCCTGGAAGACGGTGCTGTTGTCGTTACTAGAGCTTCTGGGTCTACTACATCTAGATAGATCGAGTTGTCATCTAGCGGCTCAAGAGGACCAGGCACAGAAGGCACAGAGATACTTGCGGGCGTATTTGAGTCGGCCTGGGCTCGATGAGCTAAATGCCGGGAACAATAAAAGGACCCTGGCGGTGGCATTCGCAGAGCATAAGGAAACTGGCGATATCCTGACCCAGCAAGAATATAAGGACCTAGAGCGAGCGGAACGCAAAAAATACTGGCACTACGCCAGGTATGTTAAGGTGCTAGTCGCGACAATGAGCGGTACCAACAGTGAGCATCAGTCGCTGCTGCTCATCGACGAAGCTGAGTTGATAGCCAACCCCCACGCCTACGATGAAGCTAAGATGATCCCCGAGGATCAGCGGTCGGTGAAGGGCGAGCTACAGCCGCCTCTGACTGTTATTACTTCGTCCCGTAAATTTTCTCAAGGGATTGTGCAGCGAGAAATCGACGAATCAGAAAAGACCGGTACCGCCATTTGGCATTGGGGGATCTTGGACGTGACCCAGCGCTGTCCCGATCGGATGTGCCGACCGGATTTAGATACAGCTAAAATATGGGTCAATGACGAAGAGTTGGTGGCTGTTACTGCTGAAGGTTACGAAAAGCTAACAGAGATGGACCCCAAAAAGGCTGGCGAATACGCGCAAGTGGAGGTGTCGGGTGGGTGCGTGGGGTGTTTTATCGCGCCGGCCTGTAAGGGGCGCTTGGTTCGGGTGACCGATCGCGCCAGGCTATTGAAGCGTATTGATGACACGATCGGGAAGTTTCGTGATACCTCGGTCGAGCTAGCTCAGTGTCAGTTGTTATCCCGCAAGCCAGGTAACTTCGGCGGTATTTATCGATTCTTTTCTCGGTCAAAACACATGCTGTCTGTCTCGGAGATGTGGGAGACGATCACTGGCGATGTGATGCCATCGAGCTTGCCGCGCACCAAGGAATCGATCATTCAGCTGCTGATTAGTAGGGGGTGCCGTTGGGTTGCGGGGATGGATTTTGGATTCTCACACTTATTTGCGGTGTGTTTGTTTGCTGTGGACGGTCGCCGAGCATTTCTGATCGACGCCTTTGAGGTAGGTGGTTTGGAGCTATTGCAAAAAATTGCCCTTTGTGATCGTCGAATCAAGCGGTATAACCCAATCTGTTGGCCCGATGTCGCTTACCCATCAGATATCGCTAGTTTTCGTCGATGCGGTTATCGTATGATGCCCACCAAGAAAGATGTACTGCCCGGAATCGATGCCGTGCGCGCTAAGTTGAGCCCGGCCGGAGGTGCTGATCCGGAGATGTTTATGCTGCGGGGCGATGTGGCCGGAGACCTGCTGGCGCGGCGGATCGAAGGATATAAATGGAAGCTGAACGGAGCCGGGGATGCCACCGACATCCCCGACGAAACCGACGATGATCTCGATGACGCGGTGAGGTACGCTATTTACAATACATTTCGACCTGCGGGGAAGGTGGTGGTGTCTCGGGATGCGCCAGAGATAGCCGTGCCTCGTCCTGGTGCGGTCCCTAGGACGTGGATGACAGAGGAAATTCAAGCGCGTATCGGCGGTGGCTCGACGGTGGATGAAGGGGTCCCCGCGAAAATACGTAAAGGTGGCTTTTTCTTTGATGCCACGTGATCTAGTTGAGAGAGACCGGTCCGGTTGAATGAGGTGTTGGCCGTAATCTATTGCCTATACTGATTGGCCCGCGACAGGTCAGTAAGAGAAAGAACGAAGAGATTATGCTCCTAGCTAACGTAGTAGAAAAAGTTTTGTTTTATGAGGATGTCGAAAACTCCACCAATCCGCAACGTAAGGTTGTGGACTGGTCACGTAGTGCCACAGGGCTACCTTTCGAGGAGGTTCGATCAGAACGGTTTTTGTTACAAGTGGGAGGTACCAAGACTTTAGAGCCGGACGTAGGGGTCGTTGATTTGTCGGCCACTCCGGTGGATATTGCGCCAGCGCCAGGTAAGCAGACATGGGTTCAGATCAGAGGGGCGTTCGCAACAAATCCCTGGGCGAGTGCTTTGGCGGTTGCTGGTCAGCTATTGACCGCCACTCTACAGCCTGATGGTTCCTTGTTGTTGACGGGGGCGGGGTTGGGTGCGTTGACCTCTGTCAGGCCCGGCGATCGACTGTATCTATCTGGCGCCGACTATGGAGATGCCGGTGCGTTTTCGACGGCCAACCAGGGGATCTGGGGGGTGGTGTCGATCGGTGTCGGGGTAACCTTGCGACGGGTCTATGCTGAGGATGTGACAGGTGTTACGGAGACCGTCACGACCGTTGGTACAGGAGACATCCAACACCTGCCCGAGTCTCTGCGGCCTCAATGGGCTTTTATTCGCGGCCTATATGGGTATGCTGGCGTGAAGCTGATTACGGCGGCTGTATCTGGTTGGGTGGCTATTGCCGACGAAGCGCAGTTTGCTGATGCGGTTGGGGTGACGTTGGATTGTTTAGTGGTGGTACCTAGGTATATAGCGTATGTGCGAGTGGAAACCGATAAGCCGGTTACTGTAGTGGTTGGTGACGTCGGGGTATCTGCTAATGAGATCAGCTTGCTGCCGGTGTCGTCTGGGGCACCTGGATGGTATGAGGGGTTTGCGTTTGGGACTAGCCTGGCGATCACCAATGCGGGCGGATACGATAGTGCTACAATTAATTGTATCTATGCTTTTTCTAGTAGCGGCTTGTCCACGGTCTAGCGGAGTAGCGAACTATGAGCAAACGATCTGTGGTGTCGGAAATACTATCAGCTATGCCGACTGGCATACGCCCCCCCGATAAGCGCACCCCTTTGGATATCAATAGTCGCTCGGGGTTGCGTAATGTGTTGGATCAGAGATATTTGGCTAAGGGGGAGATGCCCGACAGTTCCCTGAATAAGACTATGGTGGTACCTAGGGACTCAAACACATTAGAGAAGTCGTTCAGAAAATTTTTGGACGGCCCCGAGGATTCGATCGAGCGGCTGGCCTTCGAGAGAGATCCACAGCGTATCTCAGAGTTTGCTGGCCTCTATCGACCTAAAATAGCGCTTATACCCGACACGCTACTCAAGCGAGCTGCTATCCAGGATGATCTGGTAGCGGCAATTGTCCACACTCGCTGTAATCATTTATCTCAGCTGGGCAGGAAGCAACCGAATCGACACTCCAAAGGGTTCGTGATGGAGATCGATACGGATATTGACGCGTCATTGGACGACGCGCAGAAAAGGAAGCTGCAGGATCGGATTAACAGAGCCGAGAGATTATTGCTGACTTGTGGACACACTAAAGGGTGGGGGAAGCAAGATAGGTGTTCGTTTGCGGAATATCTCTACTTATCTACTCGCAATGCGGTGGTGGTGGGGCGTACCGCTACCGAGGTGATCAGTGTCCCGGATAAAAACGATCCCACCAAACGTGTATTTCACTCTTTTCGACCTACTGATGCGGGGACTATCTACTATGCGGCGCCGTATCGGGACGCCCAGGAGGCGGTCAGGCAGCAGGCCAGGATACTACTAGCACAACTAAAAAACGAGAAGTTGGTAGAGGATAAATTCATCAACGACGAGTATGCGTGGGTGCAGGTGATTGAGGGTCGCCCCACGCAGGCGTTTTCGTCGGATGAGATGTTGGTACAGAATTTTTACCCTGTGACTGACCTCGAACTACAGGGTTATCCCCTTACGCCGCTGGACACGGCGTTGACCGCTGTTACTACACACCTGAATATTTCGTCGCATAATAAGCTGTACTTTCAGTACGGCCGGGCTGCGAGGGGGATGTTGGTTATTAAGAGTCAAGACGTTGACGCCGAAGTGGTCCAGGCAGTTAAACAGCAATTCAACGCCTCGATTAATTCGGTCTCAAATAGTTTTCGTATGCCATGTTTTGGGATCTCGCCTGACGATGAAATCACCTGGCAGCCAATCGATCAGGGATCGAGAGATGCAGAGTTTCAGTTTTTATCTGACTCAAACGCCCGTACTATTCTAGCCGCGTTTCAAATGAGTCCTGAGGAGTTGCCTGGGTACCAGCATCTTTCACGGGGCACCAGCAACCAGGCGCTGTCTGAGTCAAATAACGAGTATAAATTGACAGCTGCTCGTGACGTTGGGATTCGTCCCCTGGTGGCCAAGATCGAAGACCACCTTAATGACTCGTTATTGCCTCTGATCGATCCGGAATTGGCCAAGATTGTTAAGATTCGTCTAGTAGGTTTGGACGTAGACGACCAAGAAAAAGAGAGTGTGCGCCTCCAGCAGGATATGGGCGTGCACATGACCTACGACGAGGTACTAGGAAAGGTCGAAAAAGACCCGTTGGGGAAGGATCTATGCGGCGGATTCCCTTTGAATCAGCAGGTGATGGCGTATGTCGAGAAGTATATGACATTCGGCGAGATCTTAGCAAAGCTTCGAGGGGTCAAGGGAGCTGATAAGGATCCGTCGTTGCAATTTTATCAAAATCCCGCTTGGTTGCAGTTTTATGGGTTACAAGCGCAACAGCAAGCGCAACAGGCGCCCCCCGGACAGCCCGGACAAAACAAGCAGTCGTCTGACGGGCAGGGCGGTGGAGAGTTGGGGAGCGCGGTAGATCAGTTGGGGGCGATGCTGGGGAAATCCGAAGGGTTCCGAGGTACACTCAAGGCCCATCAGGCTAAGCTCAATCGATACATCATGGACACTTTTCAGGCCGAGACGGTTAAGCTTGTAAGTGAAATTGCGGACATCGCCGATATTCATAAGCCGCAGCCGCCTGTTGAGAAGAAATAATGACCCCTCGGCTTAGTCGTGGAGCTATCAAGGTTATTGAAGCTAAGATCGACGGAATGTATGATCGGCTACTCAATAGGCTACTAGGTACCTGTTCTCCGCATAAATCTCTGTTTATGTCGGTGGATCCATTCTTTTCTGTGCCAGGTCTCTATGCTCAGGCGGTGTCGGAGGAGGGTGGTGCGGTGGATCGTGATTTGGTGCAGGGGCTATCGGATGTGGTGTCTCATATTACCGACAAGCAGCGCTCCGAAAGTAAGGCGATCACTATTCGTAAGATCCAAGCCATCTTGGAGGATGTTAAGGCCGGTAGGATAGAGCCCCAAAACTTCAAGAATCATTTAGAAAGTGAGCTGATCGATACTTGGGGGAGAGTGTCGAGCAACGTCGAGCGCATTGTGGATACTGAAACCCAGCACGCCATGACCATTGGGCTACGTGAAGGGATAAGTCAAATAAATGCCGTACGGGGCATCGTTGATCCAGTATTGGTTTTCGTGGTAAAGAACGATCAGGCTTTGTGTGATGAATGCCGGCGTGTCCATTTATTGGACGACGGACATACGCCTAGGGCGTGGTACCAATCTGAGGTGTCGGCGGATTATCATCATCGAGGTGACAACGTTCCGTCGTTCCATCTCATGCACCCACATTGTCGATGTGTTATGGGTACTATTTTACCAGGATTTGGTCTAGATGGTAATGGCCGCATCACCTTTATTGCAGATGGATTCTCGGAGCTAGATTTCCAGCGCACAACGGGCGGTGGTGGCGGGGTGGAGGCGCGTCGCCGGTGGAGGGGGTAATCTAAGTAGAGTGGTTGTGGCGTCTAATCTGTAAGCCAGCGGAGAAAACTATATGATGAACCTGAAGAGGGTGTCGCAGATTAGCCGGGCGTTGACGGCCGATGGTGCTAGTGGATTTGTGCGCGTGGCGACGCCAAATCCTTTTGTGGTGGGCATGACCGTAAATCTGACATCGGCTGGCCCTGCTGTATTAGGTTTACAGATTTCAGATATCAAAGGGGTGGGAGGCAGTACCGACGTGGCCGTGTACCTTATTGATCCAGCCACTCAGGCGGCCTACGACGCTTCGGCGTACACCACCCTACTGACATCTCTGATCATTGCTCCTGCTCAGACCCTTTGGTACGAGGTCGGGGTAGATGGCGTGGTTCCCACACCGTTTACTGATCTACAGATGCGGTCTATTATGGACGCCATCTTGCCGGCGTCATTGTCGGGTGGGGTAACCGACGCTCAGCTACAAGTTACCCTAAACAAGTACGTGTATCCGGTATTAGGGGCAAATCTCTATCTGGCTATCTCTACTGTCGACGCTTCTGTGTCGGTGGGGGCAGGATCGTACTTGATGATGAGCACCGTTGATGTGTCTTTTGCGGATGGCGTCGAGCCGACCTTGGGGCAGTCTAAATTGTTGGCGGCTAAAATTTACGTGCCCTGTAGATGGGCGTCGACCACCACGGTACACTTCAAGACATCGGCGGGCACCGGAACGGTATTTCTCTGGCCCTGTACCTAAGGGGATTAGATGCGTCTGATTTCCGCACCAGCCACGGTCCTACATGCCCCGTTCACTACCTTTGGGGCGTCGGTGCCGGAAGACGGTAACTGCGTTTCACATGTGACGTTTCCTGGTGGCTCTATCTACGATAGTAAAGGGAACATGTGGACGCAGATAGGGGCCGTGCCTCAGGTAGCAACCTCTCAGCTGTATCCGTTGGGTTTTGGGGCTGCTAGTAGGTCCGGGGCGGGGCCATTTACTTCGAGTGTTAACTATTTTCAGCTCGACCCTTTGGGGACCGGTACCGATGTGCTAGATTTTGCTGGTGACTTTTTGGGGGTGGCGGTGTTTCGGCCTACCGCTGTGCCAACCGGTGTTCTGGTTTCGAACGGGCTATATCAAGTAGATGGTTATTACCTGCAGTTTTCGGGGTTGACCTTAAGCTTGGTGCAGAGTCAATCCGGCGAGGCTGATTTGCAGTCGGTGGGGGGCTGTGATGCCGACGCTATCAACGTGGTGTGTTTTGGGCGGGTAGGGGCGAATAATATAATTAAACTCAATCTTAATGGTCTTATCTCGGGTGTTGGGAAAACTATTACCCCAGCAACCACCCGGCCTGCTCGTATTGGTGTATATGGAGATGGTGGATCGGCTACTTCTAGCACCGTCTACGAGCTGTATTTTACCACTACGACACCTACCGATGCTCTCTGTATTAATATTGTCAATCATGTATTTCAGCAGCAGGGGACTATGGGCGAGGCGTTGATTGTTGCTAGGGCCATATGTGGGAGCTACGAGATATGACGGTTGTTTATTCACCGATTGACGGTATTCGCGTTAACGAAAAAGGGGTGCTAGTAGAATCCAGTCGCACTAACTCAATTTTGCAGTCGCAGTCGCTCGCCACCTCTCCTTGGGGCGTTGCGCATGTTACTGTCGCTGATCCAACGGTGACCAATAATACCGTTGATGTACTAGCCCCTGACGGGACCCAGACGGCCACCAAGGTGATTCTTCCGGCCGTGGCGGCTGGGGAGATGTCGTCGATACAACAGACGTTTACGGCTACGGCTACGGCATGGTCGGCTTCGATTTGGCTTCGGACCGCCACCGGGACAGCAACGGTGTTTTTGCATCTCATTACAGGAGCAACGATCAAAACTGTGCAGTGCAATGTAACTAGTGATTGGACTAGGATCTCGCTCAACGCCCAGACCCTTACAGCTGCAACGTGGATCTACGAGCTAGGGGTTGATTGTGTAAACGGAGACGCGGAGCAACCGGCACAGACCGTTTACGCCTGGGGGGCCCAGTGTGAGCTAGGAGCATTTGCGTCGAGCTATATTTATACGGTGGCCGGGACACAAAATCGCCCAGCTGATATGGTATCTGTTGTGAACCCATTGTGTAACTGCGATGATACTTGGATGATTGGCGGAACATTTACCCCGTACGTAGGATCTGCATGGAGTGCGGTCAGTTCTTCGACTATGTTGTGGGGCGTAAATGTTGGGACCGGCGCAAATACTGCGTACTTCTACCTCAACGGAACCAATTTGGCGTTTACGGTTCGCGACGTCAGCAATAATGCCAAAACTATTGCCGCTACTTTTAGCTGGACGACCGGCCAGATCACCAAACAGATATTTGCTAGTAACACCCGAGGGTTACTAGAGATATGGGTTGAAGGGGTGTCGGTGGGCAGTGTGTCCGGGACCGGAACGGGGATAATCAGTACCTGGCCATCTGCTATTGCGATCGGTCGCACGGGGACCGGTAGTCATTTTAATGGCTATGTGCGTGATTTCAAGATCGCACGACATGCGGATATAGCTAGGTTATAGCTGTGAGCGTGATATTGTATATGTATGCGTTGAGTACCTAACCTTCCAACCGGCGGATCTGCGATGAAAAAAATAACGGCAATTATCTTTAGTTTGTTTTTTGCGGTAGTCGCCCACGCCGTTGAGCCGGTGGTCGGCGTGATCCACGTAGAGTCGGAGTTTACTAGCGTGTTAGTATCGATGGTGGACTCGGAGCTAGCACAGGCCAAGGCCGCATCGGCAACGTCGTTGATAGTGTTGATCGACTCCCCCGGTGGAGGAATGGGGAGTATGCTCAAGGTCATCAAGGCGATATCTGATACGAAACTACCTACGGTATGTATTGTCGGCAACCAAGCAGCGTCGGCAGCGTTTGTCTTGTTGCAGTCGGAGGCCTGTACGGTTCGGATTGTTCGACCTTATTCTGTGTTGCTGGCGCATCTTGCTCGCTCGGCTGATGATACGCCGGCTAACGTCACAGAACTAGAGGAGAGGATCACGGATCTGAAACTATACGATCGGGTTATTGCGCTGCGGGTTTGTGGCCGAATAGGGATGACCCCAGATGAATATCTCAGCAAACTACAAAACGGCGATTGGGTCTCGTTGGGTGAGGATGCGGTGGCTAATCATCTAGCAGATAAGGTTATCCCCGGTGGCGTTGTGGTACAGATTGGGCCTCGATCGTAATAGTAGATGTAGGGATCGACGAAGAGGAGGCGATATGGCGTTAGGACGGAAGTCGCAATACGCACTCACGGCGGCCTGGTTGCTCACGATGGGGTGGCTCTTGCAGGCTGCCTTGGTGGCCCTGCAGGATCAGTTTGGCACCTGGATGGCGGCCATATTGGCCATCTACGGCGGCCTGGTAGGAGCACACACGGCCACTGACATGAAAAACGGTGCCCGACAGGACCCCACCAACTAGATTGTACGCCGCTGTGTTGTTGTGTTATGGTATCTAAGGTACCGTGCGACGATATATTCAGTATCAGTAGAGGGGGTCCGGTGATTCGGATTAAGAGGTTGCCCCCCACGACAAAACAACTAGTTGACGATGGGTCTCTCGGGTATGTTCGTGTGGAAGATGCGACAGGGCTAGCGCAGGGTGCTCAAGTCACGTTGAGTGCCGGTGTTTTGTCGGCGTCTGGTCTGAAAATTGTCGAGTTCAAGGGGGTGGCTGGACAACCTAATGTAGAGATCCGGATTGTTGATCCGGTGACTGGCAGTGACTTCGACGCCTCAGCGTACACGACCGCATTGCAATCTGAGTTATTCGTCCCCGAGCAGACCTTGTGGTATGGGTTAGGTGATGAGGTGTACTCGGACGATGACGTGGCTGCGGTGTTTCGTGCTATACTACCTGCTGGCCCAGGTGTAGCCAGTAACGTTGCGATCACCAACTTCCCTCCTCAACAACATGTTATTGTCGATGCCGGCGGTTCGTCTGTGGCTACGCCAAGTACAGTGATGGTATCGACCTCGGCGGTAACCTTGTTGCCTACGAACCTGCAGCGGCGAGGTGCGAGTATCTACAATGATAGTACAGGTACGTTGTATATTCAGGTGGGGGGTGAGGCGCCCGGCCCGCTATCTTTTGCTGCGAAGTTGTTCCAGGATGATTATTTTACTAGTGAATTTGACTATACGGGAATCATCCGGGGCATATGGAGTGGTGGTGAAGGCGAAGCTAAGATCGTGGAGTATAATCGGCCATGACCTTATTGGAGCAGTGGTGTATTCCTGTACGTTGTGGTCAATGTGGGGCGGTGGCCAGAATCAAGGCGTCAAATGTGGTGCGTTGGGATGATAGTTATCGGTGGAGATGTGTTGGGTGTCGGGGTTGGGGGGCGGTGGTCGTGCGTATACCGCTTTGTGTGCGGAGGGCGGCCAAGTCGCTGTCGATATGGCAGAGAATTAGGCGCCTATGGGGTTAGTTCGGTCGAATAGATTCAAAAACTTGGATCTAACCATCCCTGTGACCTGTGAGCTAGGGTGCGTGGTAGGGGATGTAGTGTATATGGTGGATTCTCGTATCGTTGCCCGAGTTGACCCTTTGTTGTACGCTAAGATGCCGGCCGCGGGGGTGATGATTGCGGTAAGCGGTGTCGATGGGGTGTTGGCCACCGGTGGGGTGATATATGGCATTTACAGCGGTTTGATCCCCGGGGGGTGTATTATGCGGGAGTAAATCACCGTCCTGTCTTGCTATCGACCCTCCAGGAGAGCCAGCGTCCGTTTTGCCAGCAATTGGGGGTGGCGGTGGCAGAAGATTCCTTGGGTATACTTCTAGGAGTGTCGATTTCAAGGTTATGACGAGATGCAATCTACGATGTAGCTACCCGTACCTCAACGGAGTGTGACCATGAAGCGCCGGCTATCAAATATTGATCGGTTAAGTGTTCTGCGGTGCGACGCCGAAATTCGTGCGGTCAACGCCAAGCGGGCTTTAGTGGTTCATTCGTTGACTCAGTACTTAAGGGACATCGACCCCAACGGAGTAGTTAAAGGGATGGAGACCGAGTTGGCGTCTTTGCTAACAGAGAAGGAGAGGTGGCAAGGGGAATACAAGGCGGTATTGGAGAGGGTGCTTGTAAAAACTGGAATAAATCTAACGAGCTACACCTTTGATGATTGTACTGGGGAGCTTAGCTCAATGACGGAGGAAAGGTAATTATGGCGACTAGAAAATTTCTGTGGCAGAACCTCGGCGATGGCTCGGGTTTTGTTTATTCCGAGGATGGGCTCACTGCGGCCGATGAGGTGGACGTGCAGGGGGCGGGAATTATTAATCTCAGGGCTCCTGTGGCCGACCAGGATGCGGCCACAAAAAAATATGTAGACGATTTGGTCGACGAAAACATGCAGTCGGCCGTTCAGCTTGATGTCGAGCTGACTGCCGCTGGCGCGGTGCCCGCTAAGAAGATCGTGTATTTTAGTGACAACGATGCGGTCAGCGTCGCAGATAGCAGTGACGCAGCTAAGGTGGGGGCGATCGGTTTCGCTTTGGCTGCTATCGCCGATACGGAAACGGGGACCATCCGACAGGCGGGGGTCGTTGAGGGGGTGTTGACGGGCGCCACTGCGGGTAGGCCTTATTACCTAGGCCACGCCGGGGACCCAGTACTAGCCACCGCCCTGGCCAACGGCGATAGGATCATTAAGGTTGGATACGCCAAGAACGCCACCGATCTATATATCAAGATCGACGACGTTGGGAAGAAGTAATAGCAATGGCGCTCTACCGGCCGCTCCGACTGGACGGGGGTGACGACGCCTTGGCGGAGTATCCGGTTCCTATTAACCCTGCGGCGGATCAAATCGCCGCCGCAGGGTTTTATCCACAGTACGGTACTGGATTTGATTTGAGCGCGGGGGTTACCCGGGATTTTACTGGTCGTCTGATGTTGGGCGACGATTTAACAGGCAATTGGCCCTTGCTGAACCTGTTGCAGTTGACGTCCTTCGCTGAAGTGACCTCGGATGTTTCGACCTCGTCTGTCGACTGGGTCGATTTGCTGACCGTCAATATTAAGACAGTGGTCAATCAAAACGTCTACTTATTGGCCGTGGCGACGTTTGGAATGGACGCGGCCAATAAGATGACGTACTTTAGGGTGTTGTTTGATGGGCGAGTCTGTCGTGGTGCGGGGGCCAGGTATCCCGGTACCCCCGCAACCACAGTGTCTATTTTAAGTCAAGTCGTACACCCCCGTGCCGACGCTCATACTGTCACCTTGCAGTGGAAGGTGGGGTCAAGTAAAGCTCGTATACGGCCCGTAACCATCCCCGATGCCGAGAGTTGTTCGTTGCTGGCGTTGGCTGTTGGGTCGCTGTGATTTGTGGTATGTGTTCTAGCGGCAATCTAACTACAGGCGTGTCGCGTTGGTATCTGCGAGGTCATCGATGAGCTTGGTTATATATGGGGTTATCGGTAGTGAGGCGATTGATTCTTCGTCCGAGATGTTGTCGGTCAAGGGGTGTGATATCTCCACCCTTGCTCAAAGCGGTGTGCTAAATTACGAGCACGTTGGCAATGAGGACGGGTCGTTTAATTCTATAATCGGTAAATGTATCAAAGCAAAGAAGATTTATTCGTCCTCTGATTGTGAGGACAGCAACGAAGAAAAATGTTGGGCGGCCACCGGAGTGCCTTTTATTTATGGGGTGTTTCGTCTTTTTGATGGTGCTGGCCATCCCAATGCGGTAGCGGCTGCTGCGATAATGAGAGATCAGGCGGCTCATGGCGAGGATCAAATCCTACGTCTGAGTATTGAAGGCAACACCTTAGAGTCTAAGGACGGGGTCTTGGTTTCCACGATTGCCAAAAACGTGGCTTTGACTAAGGCTCCGTGTAACAAGACCGCCATTACGGGGATTGTCGGCGACCCTCAAAAGGAAATGTCGGAGGACGGTGATCTATCTGATATTCTAGCTACCAAAAAAGGTGGAGATCTCAATATCCGGTTGTCGTCGGTCCCTTTTATTTATGCGCCGTACGAAGAACCTCTTGATGCGATCGATGCCTTTGTTGTGAACGCCAAAAGGGTAATTGAGTTGGCGAAAGCCATGACGGCCGGTGGGGACAATGTAGCTCCCTCTTCGTTGACGGGCGGTAGCGCTCTGATGCGCGAGGACCTTGGCGGCGACCAACGGAAGCGTCTGATTGCTGTTTGCAAGGCCGCTCTACGAGATCACAACCCTATGGTACATGGGCCATTTAGGCGGTTTTTGAAAAGTTTATTGCCAGAAGTCAGTGATGAGTTTTTGGATAGATTTCAGGAGGTTGCTGACGATCTCGATGTCAAGGCTAAGCTAAATTATTTACGCAAGGACGAGGGCGATCTGTCCGTTGAGAAGATGTTGAACGCGGCCAAAGATGATGCCTATGTCCGTCGAGATCTAGCTCGACACCCCAAGTTGCCGCCGGAGCTAATGCCTCAATTGGCGCAGGACAAAGACGAAGGTGTCCGTCGATACCTAGCCCTACACCCCCAGTTGCCGCCGGCAGCGATGTCTCAATTGGCGCAGGATTCAAGCGAATATGTCCGTCGAAATCTAGCCCAACACCCCAAGTTGCCGCCGGAGCTAATGCCTCAATTGGCACATGATGAAGACAAATATGTTCGCCAAAATCTAGCTGGACATCCCCAGTTGTCGCCGGAAGCGATGTCTCGGTTGGCACATGATGAAGACAAATATGTTCGCCAAAATCTAGGTGGACATCCCCAGTTGCCTCCAGAGCTGATGTCTCGGTTGGCGCAGGACAAAGACGAAGGTGTCCGTCGAAATCTAGGTCGACATCCCCAGTTGCCTCCGGCAGCGATGTCTCAATTGGCGCAGGACAAAGACGAATATGTTCGCCAAAATCTAGCCAAACACCCCCAGTTGCCTCCAGAGCTGATGCCTCGGTTGGCGCAGGACAAAGACGAAGGTGTCCGTCGAAACCTAGCTCGACACCCCAAGTTGCCGCCGGCAGCGATGTCTCAATTGGCGCAGGATTCAGACGAAGGTGTCCGTCGATACCTAGCCCTACACCCCCAGTTGCCTCCAGAGCTGATGTCTCGGTTGGCACAGGATTCAAGCGAATATGTCCGTCGAAATCTAGCCCAACACCCCCAGTTGCCGCCGGAGCTGATGCCTCAATTGACGCAGGACAAAGACGAAGGTGTCCGTCAATACCTAGCTCGACACCCCCAGTTGTCGCCGGAAGCGATGTCTCGGTTGGCACATGATGAAGACAAATATGTTCGACAAAATTTAGCTGAGCACCCAAACCTGTCGCCGGAAGCGATGTCTCGGTTGGCGCAAGACGAAAACGAAGATGTTCGCCAGTGGGTGTTTGAGTGGCATAATCCCGACCAATTAACCAAAGAGCACGTGAACGTCAAATACAATACCACCAAGCTCCGTAAGATTCGTGATCACATTTTGGCTCAGGGGAAGACTGAGATGTCTCCCAAAGACCTCCCTCCGGGGGACTGGAGTGTGGGGCGTGTGTCTTCGGGAAACATCTCAGCACAGAAGATCCAAGAACACATCGACCGGATGTCTGCGACTAGGTTTACTATCAGTCATGGCACCTGGGCAGGTGCCCAACGGCACTCTGGGGAGTCGTCCAAGGTTTTCCAAGTCGGGTTGTCGACTGACACTATCCAGAAACTGAAGGCCGCCGGTGTCTATGGGTCGTTCCGGAAGATCTATGACGAAAACGTAACCGACGCCCATCCCCATGGGCCGTCGGGAATCGGGTGGGTTAGGTGGACGGGCGATCAAAAGGGTGTTCACATCGACGAGGTACAGTCTGATATCGGCCGGCAATTCGGCAAATACAAAGAAGCCTCTTCGGATAAGCAACCCCTTGTTCCCGACGAACACCGCCAGAAGATCAAGGCGATTGTTTTCAGTGACCGACACCCCAACGAGGTGCTACACGAAGCCTTTCAACAACACTTACGTGACCGAGGGTGGATAGACACGCCGGTACACACATGGACACCCGAAACCAAAGCGCCCCTGTCCTCTTTGGATGCCAATAAACCGATCCCCGGTCACATGCAAGTAACATACCGGGATATCCCAAAGAAGATGGGCTGGGAGGAAGGGCGGTATGGTTCGTTGCCGACGCAGAAAAACAAAAAGCTAAAGGATAGTACGACCGTCGGTGACGCGGTGAGAAAAGCGGAGGAGCAGGTCGTAGGGGTGAACTGGCCTGATGTTTTTGTAAACGTGTCTGCATCAGAAATAATACGAAACGCGAGTATCCGTTATGGATAATGACAAGTTGATGAGTGCTTCGTTAGATGCCGCTCGCCGTGGTGATTGGCAGAGGGCCATCGATCTGGCCAGACAGGTGCCTAAAAATTGGGACGTCTGGCAACAATTCCCGTCGATCGCGTTAGGTGACGAAGGGCAGGGGGCGGGGCTCCCTGATAGCGCCGTACACGCCATCATGGATGTAATCCCACAACAAAATCTGCTTGGATTTCTCTACGAATATTCCACTAACCTACCGCCGACGGCCGGGGTGGAGGTACTTGGTAGAGTGGCCGATGCCGCAAAGGAAGACTATCTAACTACAGATAACGTGACCCAGCACCCAAACTTCAAACTCGACCCTCACTCTAAGGCCCTAAAAAACGCCAGTGACTTCTGGGCAACATACGAGACGGAGGTAGGTGCTCATCATTTTGCGGTGGTGAAGAGTCTGTTCACCGGCCGCCCCGAGGAAGTGGTGGATCATAGAGGTCAATCCGGTTCATCTGAGCAGCATATTCATCTGCTGCCTGATCTATCCGTATATGCCCAAGAGGTACAGCGCGCTGTATTACACGACGCCAATGATCGAGGGCATCAGATCAGGTACTTCGGCGCCGAGCCTCATATTAAGGTGTATCGCGGTGTTGGTGGCCGATACGCGGCGGAGATAAGTAAGGCAGCCAACTATGATCCGGTAAGCGGTAAGGTAGACGGCAAGAATTTACGTATTCCAACATCCCACTTGACCTCGTGGTCGACCGACCCTACGCTGGCTCATCGTTTTGCTACCACGCGAGCTACCGACCAAGAGACGGCGAACCGACCTGAACATCAGGTCGGTGTAGTGGTAGAAAAATGGATGCCGGTTAAGAATATTTTACACTCAGGATATCATACCGTGGTGCCCAGTCAGAATCATCCACATGCAGACGAGGAAGAGTTGGTGTTCGGCCATATGAACGAACATGTCAAGGTACCAACCACCTCCATACATTTTTTATCGCAACCTACATCGGAGCAGGGCTATCAGTACCCGTGGGGGTCGAAACGTGGGGTGGCTCGTCCGAGCCCCTCGACGGCATCAAGGTCCCCGGGGGCACTTCACAAAGACGAACAAGATACCAAGGAGCCTTATTGGTGGCATGGGACACCTAGTGGCGACATGAGGGGTGGATCGACGGGTCTTCATATCGGAACCAAGAAGGCCGCCACCGAGGCCTTAACGGCTCGTATCGGACACCCCGTGGAGGGTAGTTGGGATGGCACCAGGGAGTACGGTAAGACCCTGTTGGCCGGGAAAAAGACGTTACGGGCTCGTGGTATCTATCCCACCGGATATAGTGCCGAGTTGGCGCCTGAAGAGGATTTTTACGCCGATTCCATGCCACGGTTTTCGACCGACGTGCCAATGCTGCCTACGCATAAGCCTATAATATTTCCTGTCGCGATAGTAGGTAAGATGTCCAACACTCCACAGACACCTCATGCAGACTTTGCGGCCAATAGCAGGATGAAATCAGCTTTGCAGCGAGGTGTGGCTCGTAGGGGGTACTACTACGCCAACATTGGCGAGGACGCAGGAAATATCAGCGCGGTGCTACCTGGTCCCGAACACGTGCGGCGGCTTGATGGGTTAGGCAAGTCAGAGGTGGAAATCGACCCCCACGTGGTGGTGGCCATTGTGGCCCAAGATGGACTGGGGCGTATCCTATGGGGGCGGAAGCGGAGCAACAAAAAATGGTGTGTGCCGGCCGGTCACGTAAATTTAAACGAACATCCGGTGGATGGAGCCAAGAGGGAGCTGGGTGAGGAGACCGGTTTGATCCCTCGGCAGATGTGGTTGGTGGGGAGCGGGAATACCGCCGATGGGTCCATTTACGTCTACTACTGCGTGGTGGACGGTACTGTCACGCTCGCGCACGATCCAGACAACGAATTCGCACAGCTGATTTGGGTGGATTGTCTACGTGGTTTGCCCGACTTTATTCGGATGAATCTAGCGCACGCGCCCGATCTGGTCTGTGAGTTGATGGGGTGGCAGTAGTCGGTACGTGCCGCCGTGTTATAATGATGATGCGGGCTACCGACAAGGAGACGTATGTTGGAAATGAACATAAAAATCTACGACAACGGTAGGGTTTGTCGGTTTTTTGGCACAGAGCGCGAAATGGAGACCAAATTACGTCATATGTTCCCGACTGAAACCCAAAATGTTCGGGGATTAATTGGCTGTGTGGATGCGATTACTCAAGGTGGGTTCGCTGAGGTCGAGGTAGAGAATTGGCACGAACCCCCCGAGCGGAACGTGTTGCCTGAGGACTATCTTACATCTGACTCGGGAGATGATCCTTGGGTCCGGGAAGGGGACCGAGAGTAATCTGAGATGCGTTGTCCGATAGGCGAAAGTGCCGCGATGTAATCTAATCAACATGGCCCTCAAGCCGACCACCCTTTCAGTCACCGAGTTGGACCCTCAGCAAATTGCTTCCAGGGTGGTAGATCAAGTCGATCAATCTACTAAGTACCGTACCACAGATCCTACGCAAGAGCGGGAGTTTACGGCCCGAAAGAAACCCGCCCCAATCTATAGCCCTCATGATATAGACGAAGCCCCCGACGAAGCCCCAAACCAAGGCATTGAGTACCCGGCGATATGGAAACAGAAGGCTTCGCTGACCCCCACGCAGTTAGTTATTGCCCATAAGTTGATGGGGCATATGTCGTCTTCCACCCCTCTTTCTGCGCCAGATCTATATCGAGCCTACAAGCATTCACCACAAACCCCCGCCTCCGTTTTTTTGAAGTACTCCGTGCATCGGATCAACCATCTAGACGACTACGGCGATCCTCGAAAGGCACATGATTTAGATAAACAGTTCTTGGGGTTGGTGCAGAGAGGCAAGGCTGAGGATAAAAATGGTCATGTGTCTGTTTCGGATCTACACGGCTGGACACGCCGCCACGCCGCCAGGATTATTCCCGAGATACTAGCGATCCGAGATAAACATCAAAAACACATCTTAAGAGGTATTGGGTTAAATGTCCGGTCGATCAACGGCCAACCTCATGTGGCTCTGACCAGAGGGTTGGAGTCAGATTTTATGAGCGACGAGCATCCACTATCTAGTCACGCGGATAAGCCAGAAACTGGATTCGGTTTATGTATGCACCATAGTTGGGTACCGGTACGTGATCTATGGTATTCGTTTGATTTAGGAACAAAATATAGTACGGGGAATATGGGCCCTGAGGACGAATATCTGATATCCAATACGTTACCTAGGTATCAGGCAACTCCCAATGACGTCACGATGGGGCGCATTAAGCCTTATACATTAGATAGCGGTGTTGGCGTTCCTGAGAGCGAGTATGCGTACGACTCTGATACTGATCAGCAATTAGCCGCCAAGGTAAATGCGTTGCCGGCGGATACCTCCTCGGCTCTCGATGGGTTGTTAAATCAGATATATCAACTCCCAAATGCAGGTGCGGCCGTTTACGAGGCGGTCAAAAAAAAGCTCCCGAACTTCCACCATATTAAAAGTGACTACTATTGCTATAAATGGTATCCGCGCGAAGAGATCATGCGCGACTACGGCAATGTCGTTGATATAGCCCGTGCCGAACCTTTACAGAACCCCAATCTGACTTCACAGGATTTAGACAAATTAAGTCGGGCTGTATTAAATCCGAGTTTGCTTCGCCCCGAGTCGCACCCGGATCCCGAAAGGGCTAAGAGAGATGTCATTTTAGAGTGGATGCGGCATCCATCCATGACCTCACATGTCTTAGAACGTACATGGAAGAACACTCCGTCAAGCAATCCTCTTCGAAGTCGGTTATTGGAATCACCTCTAGCTACCCCCGTGATGCTACAGGAGGTAACTGACCAGATCGATGACGATAAAGACAACGATCACGCGGTTACGTCTTTATTGGGGGTCGTCCGCAACCCCCATCACACTGAAAAGCATGGACAGGTGGCATATGATTGGGCGGTGCGACATGGATTATTCGACGATACGGCGATAGTAGGCGGTTTGCATGCTATAGTCACCGCCGCCAAGTTGCCGATTCAGACTGTTCGCCAGATGGCGGACAAACAGGATACGTTTGCAGGTAGGCAAGTACTCAAGAGATACGTTTCCTTCAATCCCCGCGCCGCCCCTAATATAGCACAGCTCGCTGTTGAAGGAAAAGTTTCTCGTGAACATCTGAATTCAAGATTGACATCCCTCCGTAAGCTCGAATCAGAGCTACAGATGCCATATCTACGGATGTTACTAGATGGCGACGTGGCGAATATTAAGAAGCTAAAAGCGAATGTGTCAGGGCGCGATGCTTATGATGTGGCGATTAATTCTAGTTTGACTCCGGAGTCGATCAGATTGTTGAGTCACTATCCGATTAAAAGTGTTCGCAACGCGTTATTTCACAACAAATCCGTATTGCCCGAGCAGATCAAAGAAGCGTTTCCAAAGGAGCTACCGTTTCCTCAGCCCCCTACCCTACTGGCCCCCCTACCCTCAACTGGCGATCCTATTGCTGATGAGATAGCCGCTGCGTATTATAGCCGCAAGGCCTACGAGGATCAAAGGAACAAGAAACATTTAATCAAACCTCTGCCGCCTGATCTTGCGAAGTCTGATGTGGATATGTGGCGAGCGCAGGTCCGCGAGTGGTTGGCCGACCAGGAAGTGAAAGGGTACTACCTGGTAGTTGATCAAGAGCATGCCACTAATATAGTACGAGATCAAGCTATTGAACCGCAGTTTACCGATAGGTTGTTGGAGGGGGAGGCGATTTTTGCGCACAGAGCCTCTCCTGTATTTATCGGCAATTGGCACCTGACCGCTCATCCGGATGACGTGTTGGTTTATTTCGAGACTTCTAGTCAACCTCAACAACAAGGTGACGAGTACTACTGGACTGCTCGGATTCCAATCGAGAACGCTCGTATAGTCGATGTGGCCACGCCGCTGGCTAAGTTTCAAACGCCGCTTATGTTCCCGGGGTTGGGAATATCAGACGATCGTCGTGAAACCAAGATTATACAAACACCTACGGAACGCAAAGGTGTGGCGAGAGCTGCTGCCGCACAGGCGGTACGAGAAAATCAGGTCGGGGATGTGTCGTTTGATCCTCAAGTTAACATTAAAATAGCCAATAGGGCCTATGGTCGTTATCGGAAATTAGTGACTGAGGGATCTTCTCCTGAAGGGGTGACCTTCGAGGGGGTGGCGGGGGTAGGTCATCCGGGTTTTGGCATTAAAAAACAGGATAGAGAGCGAATCCCAGGAGCCGGATCTGGACAGTCTGCTATATCCATTGCCGTTGTGCCTGCCCAAGACAACGCGGGGGACAAGGGGGTTCCGGCCACGGTAGTCCACGAAAATCTACATCGTATTTTTTCGCGGGTGCAACATCGTCATGGCACGTCGGCCCGAAACACACTAGCAACGAATCTGCTATACGCCCTACCACAAGACACCCGAGAGGCGATATCGGAGCATATGTTATATCAAAGAACCGACCTGCCTCCTGGGCCTGGGTGGGATGAGGAAGCGCTGACCATGTTGGGATCGTACTTGAATGACCCAAAGGCTCGCAGATCGTTTCACGACAAACAACAGCACTCCCCTGAGCAAGAGCAGCAATTTTCGGAGAAGATGAAGCGAGCATATAAGACCCTACACGCTATCTCGGGAACTGTACACGAAGGGTGGTTACATCGCTTGCGTCCGTGGCTACATAAAGGGCAAGGTGAAGTGCCGGCCCATCAGCTAATTGACGTGGATTTAGGCAAATCGGACTCTATCGGGTTCATTTTATCGGACGAAAAGGTGTTTGGGGCCGGCGAGGAGTCGGCTGCTAATATGTTGTTGGGGCATAATAAGCACCACGATGTTGCCGTGGCGGCGGCTATGTTTTTGGTGGGTCGCAGCCGCTTGCCCGACGACGACGCATTTCGTACTGCCATGCGGGTCTATGATGGAGACTACGAGAGTGCTGCATTGTTCTCGGTGGGGCTAACTAACTCCACAGAGAATCTGCGAGCCCTAAGGGCCGCTATTGAGTTAGGTGAGTTCGATAAGACACTATCTAAGTCCGAGTATCCAACGACGCGCATTGGGTCCGTGGGGGCCGGTACAGTAGACGCACAAGATACTGCCAATCAAGTAGCCAGAGGGGTGACGGCCGGTTTGGTGCGAGCACTTCATCTCCGTGGCAAGCATTCGGCCGGCGCCACGGCGGTGCGTGATCCTCAGACAGGTGGTGTCTGGCTACTTAAGCCAGCTGCCAATAAGCCTAGTCCAGCTAAGGGGATTAGAGAAGACCCGTCCAGTCAGTCTGAGCGCGAGGCGGCTTTTTGGCATTGTGCTCAGGTAATGGGTTTGGAGAGGTATATGCCTCGCTGTGACCTATTAGTAGTCGACGGACATAAAGTAGCGGCCATCAAGCTGTTAGGCGATAGGTGGCATGGTTTATCGGAGCGCGACAAGGCGGTTGCAAATAGAGCTGTAGAGATTCTGACTCCATATTTGCAACGTGGAGATGTGCATCGGTTCGCGATTATGGATTGGGTGCTGGGCCAGGTAGATAGGCACGGACAAAACATCCTGACAACCAACCATGCTATTGCGTTGATCGACGAGGGGTCTACGTTTGCTGCCGCGGGCTTCAATCCGGGCTGCGATACTAAGTCGTTCGTCCCTTATTATCTTAGAGTATTTGCTCCGAGTGGTTTTTCTACAAAAAACCCCGACGATCGGGCGCGTGGTTTACCTGTGCTGGAACACGAGGTTGATGCACAGGTGCGTCAATGGGTCAAGAATATCGATCCCGCTACGCTATTAGAAACAATGTCTCGATACGGGATCGGCGCCGTTGCGCAGAAAGCGGTATTATCGCGGCTCGACGCCCTACAACACGCCACCGTGTCGTCGATTAGCTCGTATGTCAATCAATTGTGGTGTGGTGTTCACTCCCACGATTGATGAGTTGAGGTAGTTTCGGGGAAGACGATACGATATGGAGGAGCGCCAGGGCCTCAGCTGAGCATCTGTTTTCTGCCCAGTTTATTATTTGACCTTGAGGTAGCCCCAACATGCGCTCAATATACGCCAAAGGACATCTTTTTTGAGTGAATAAGTCGATGATTTTGAGTAACGCTGTTTGTCGGGCCTTGGCTATGGCTTTGTTGATCTTGTTGTCGTTTACGTGTCTGAAATCGCCTGTCAGCGAGCAGTCGCGACATATATTGATTGTTTCGCGATATCTTACGGTGCTGGCTATGGGCACTTGCAATATCGTATCCGTGTAGGATGTAGATATCGACGTGGACCGACATCCGGGGCATTGTGTCATTTGATTTGATCGTGAGCAGGTCATTTGCGTCTCCACTTCATCATCGCGTCGGCAATCTGATAGGCGCGGCCTACGATGGTGTCGGCGTATGGATCGACATGAGATACGGCATTTGCGTCAGTGACGATTCCTTGCATGGCTATCTCGGCGATCCGGTCCCGCTGTCCCGGTGCCAACGGATGCTCAGAGCACCACCAGTCGGCATATCGATTCACTCCGTGTTCGGCCTGTAGCACCAGCGCGTGATGACACTCACCTGGCCGTGAAACACCTAAGGAGATCCAATATGGGCACGTATCACAGCGCAACTGCGGATTAGATTCAGCCATTAGTCAATCCCGTCTCGGTGAGTTTCATGTTGTTGGTATCTTTATCTTGTTTGGTTAGGCCCCAAACATTACATATGTCGATATTATATCACGATCCTTTGAGTTGGAGGTAGATTTTCAACGCAAAAAATAATATCCCCAGTCCGGCCGCGTATATTAAGATGCGCCAAGTGAACTTACGACTCCAAATTAACCCAGCGATCACCACAGCAACGCCGCACCCCGGTATGGCCCAATTAGGTAATATGAAATCCATACTATTTGGCTCCGTGTAGGGTATCTACATAAATCTAGGGTACGTCCAGACGAGCTTGTCGGCGCCTTGAGGTGTCATTGGCGCGTATTGGCTTAAGTTGCTGATCATGTATTGAACAGCCACCGGATTAGCGGAGTGTAGGATGAGTTTACGGGGCCACATCAATAACCCATCCCTCTCCTGCGCAGTGATTAGTCGCTTTATTATTTCCCGCCCCTCGTTTTCGAGCCCAGGTACTCCGAGGTCGTTGTCGAGCGAGCAGGTGTCGACGTTGTAAGTGCACAGTAGCTCCCAGCACTCATCTACCGTCTTAACGCTCCAGCATTCCTTCACCGTCTTAGGATCATAGAACCCTTTTGGGGGCGTACGTTCGTCGTCCAGGTAGACGGCTATGAGATGTGTCCTGTACGTAGTCATGGTTGGCTAAAGGCGAGAGCCCTGGTGGTTTTTGTGATTATCACCTTTTCTATGTTTTGTACAGTGGATCTACTTACCCCGTATTTCGTAGATAGGATCCCAAGATCGGTCGGATTATAAGACAGCAGACGACCGTACACTACCTCTCGACACAGGTTGGCGTCATATCTACTACGATGCCCCTTAGTCAATCGATCTATCACTCCGCATAAGGTACGGCGCAAGTGGGCGGCTCGATCCTGTTTGATTGCCGCATCTTCGGGGGTGTCTTCGGGGGACGTCGTAGACTCAAAATAGGATCTAGCTCCGTCGCTGCTCGTGTCGTCTATCGATACGTCGGCCTGGGCTTTTGTTCGTACATTGCGTACCACGCAGGAGGAGCCGGCGCATCGGTATCGCTGGATGTAGGTGCGTACCCACTGAGCCGCGTAAAAGCGGAACTGCAGCCCTTTGGCGGGATTAAAGTTTGGAATAACATCCCTAATGATCGTCATTCTGCCCACTTGAGCCAGATCCTCTCGTTCACTGGATGGGCACTTGGTTTTGGCTACTATGGCGGCGATATCTCGCTCGCAGTACTTGATCAGCGCTTCGACGGCTCGTTTGTTGCCTGCCTTGGCTGCGCAGGCGAGGCGGTTTTGGTCGTTGGGGGTCATGGTTGGTCCTTTATTCGGGCTGCCGTATACGCAGCCCTACGGGGAAACGAGGGATGCCGCGTGCGCTTAGATTTTGATATTGCACCGTCAACATCTTACCGACTACTAGGCTCGGGGTCAAGAGGAATATTTTAAGATCCTCCATGTTACCTTTTAGTTTGACGCTGAACCGGTCCTTTGCGCCGGTCTCGCAGATAAACACGGCCTTGTCGGCCATCGTCCCTCTACCCGCTTCCACCCCCACTACTCTGTATTCAGAGTCTTGCATCTCCTTGACTTTCTGCAGATTGTAGCTACGTTTGTGTTCGTACCCCCCTTGGCTGTTGCGAATCATACATCCTTCGTATCCTTTACTTAAGGATTCCTGGAAAAATTCTAGTAGTTGGTCTTCGTCGTGTACCAAAAATGTCGGCGCCAGTAAAACCACAGAACCGCTGGCGGGGAGGTGATGTTTCAGATATTCCGACCGCTCGGCGAACGAACACGGCTGTATGACGTCGTATATATGATAGTGGATCATCTCCGCGTCGGGTTGGTTGGGGTGATCCTTACGAATCAAAGACGTTATTTTTTCAAAATCGGCGCGGAGCTGATGGTTGTAGCCCTCGCCATCGAGGAAATGTTCGCCGACGGGGAATAGTCGCTCGCAGGCTCGTTGGATGTGAACTAGCGAGTGGATTGGCTTGCGGGTGCGACTCCACAGTGTGCACTGTCCGTCTTTAATATGGGCGATAATTCGTAGTCCGTCGTATTTGTATTGCACAAACGCAGGGTAGGTGATCTTAGCTGCGTGGTCGCGGTATTTATGGGCTAGCATGGGGTCAGCTCCGCCTTTGATGAGCGCGGAGCGTTCGCCGGCCAAAGCGGCCTCGCGGGTCAATACGTATTTCTTGTTTTTCTGTTGCTTGGTCCAACGAGCCTCTGCCTCAAAGGCAGCTTGTTGTTGGGGGGTGGTTTCGTTTTTTCTGCCGATATTCTTCCCATCAGCAATGATATCGGTAGTGCGTTGTGTCGCCCCACCCTCCTGGCCCCAGGAGGTAATGATCGAGGTATCGTCGGTGGCGATATTCCATACGATAATCGCCCCGGTGTCGGAAAGTTTGTAGAGGGTAGGTAGGTTCATTGTTGATCTGTGTGTCGTTTGAGGGGTTAAATACAGCAATTATATCTGCTAGGCCTGTTTGGTAAAGAATCGAACTGCCGCCGCCACCGCATCGGCGGGTAATATCAGCTCGCTCAAGTCAGCGCCGCAATCTTGGCAGGTGGTGTAGTGTACTACGTCTCCGATCTTAAAGTAGTCGCTATGTGAACAATATTCCGGGTCGTTGTCGATCGACCATTCGGATCCGAGTTGTCGATCAATCGACAACATACCTATTTTTTCGGAGTGTCGGCGGGCGTACCCCATCCCCGTCGATTCGCCTCGATCTGTGTAGAAGGCCCGGAATCCTCCGACTTGGTGAAATATCTCAGCGGTACGGAACCCCGCCTCGATGCCGGCGGTGCGTTGGGTGGGGTCGGTGTCGTCTAGGGCTCCAGGGTAAAATCCGTGCGACGCGTACGGTACTTCGCCGCGCTGCAGGCAGTCCAGGATACAGGCGTGTAGGTAGGCGATATTACGGCGATAATGGGCGGGGTTCCTCCCTGCGTACGGGCTTTCGACTATCACAGCTCTGTGGTCCATAAGGCTCCTTAGGTTTCGATACAACGATTACAGGCGACCATACTATTACGTATCGTCGTGTGGTAGAATACCATACCCCATCGGAGATGTCAAGTCGTCGATTACTTCACAGCTTGATTGTAACACGCTCGGCTAGAATATCAAAGGCCCGCTCTAATCTATCAACATATGGCGACTACGACCAGCGTGGTGGGGATTTTTCAGGGGGAGATTATTATTCGATCGGCCCTCTCGTTGGCTTTGCGGGAGCTGCGCGAGGTCCCTAGTTTGATCGACGATGCGTTGGCCTCTTTGCCTCAGGACGATATCACCGCCGGCAAGTATGGGTCCAAGACCATCGAGGAGTGCCGGCGGTGGTTCCTGGGTACTCCTATACCCATACGATTCGGACTGTCGCTAAATCAGATTGTATCCCCTTTGATTGCGATTGAGAGTAGTGGTGGCGATGAGGCGGAATCTACGATCGGTGACGTGGATTATGACGTCAGCGAAGACGATCCTTATTTCGATGAGCACGGTCGTTCCTTGGCGTCAGTTCACGCCCGGGAGTCGTATCAGGTGGTTATGTTGGTGCAAGGTGAACCCGAGCTTCTCTTGTTTTTGTCTACGTTAGTGCGATTCGGTTTTCTACGTCACAAAGAAGATTTATTGGATGCCCGGGGGGTCACTCGGGTAACGTGGAGTATGGGGCCGTTTAGTGCCATGAATGGCATACCAGGACGGGAAAATTTTTTCACCCAGAATCTCCGAATCAACTGCTATGTGCGTCATAGTTGGCCGGTCCCCACGGCTGAGACAGCTATTATCACCAGTATCCCCGCTCAAACGCTTAATGCCATGTCGGTGCATACAGACGGCACGGCTACCAGTCGCCCCGTCACTCCGTCAGAACCTCCTGGCGGTGTCACCTTGAATCTAACGGACTGGGGAGAACGCGACATATCTTCAGGGCGTATCGTGAGATAGCGCGGTAATCTATTCATGGGAGATCGCATGTTACCTAAGATCACAGACAAGCAGCTGCAATATAAGAAACGCATCGGAACGTGTCATGGTAATCCGGTAATGGAAATGTGTACCAGCGGTGGTCTCTATATAGTGGCCGTAAGAAAAAACAACGCCGTCGAGGTGATGGGAACCGGTCCTCATAGGGCCGTGGCAAGATTTATCGCCAAAAAAAAAGAACCCACCATGCTGATCACTGAGTTGTCGAAGTCAGATTGGATCGATCGGCCCTCGATTGATAGCGTCCTCGCCAAATATGAGGCTTTGACCGATGCCATCAACGGATCCCTAGTGACGTAATGTCAGACAAAAAACACACGTTTCATTCTCTGCTATCTTCCGTGTTGCCTGACGAGGCGGTGGGGCTTGATCCCGTTGCTTTTGATGCTCTGGTACGCGGAAAAGGAGTTCCATTCCTACATCAACGAGCCATTCCGTGTCCGTCTGGTTTGATAGATGAAGGAGACGTGCATCGGGTACAGGCATGTCACCTAGGGTGTAGTGGGGGGTTTTTGTTCCGCGATATAGGGCGAGTTACTGTAGTTTTCACTTCGAATACTACAGATCCTCGTCGTTTGGATGAGGGGTTTTTTGATGGCTCTATGGCAATGGTGACATTTCCTCGATTCTACGATGATCCCAGCGACAAGAGGGTGATGGTGCATCCTTTTGATCGGCTATACCTAACGCAGAGAGATCTGCTGGTAAGTACATGGGATAAGACCCATCGTCGTAACGATGGCCTACCCGACAAAGGGAAGTTTCCTTTTCGTATTATCGATCACCTAATCGACTCTCACGGCGCCTGGTGGTCCCAGGACGTGGATTATGACGTTGTCGGTGGCGCGTTAGTGTGGCGCGAAGGGCGTGGGCCTATTCCGGGTACCGTTTATTCGATTTACTATCAGTATGAACCATATTTTATCGTAGATCGACTCCTACATGAAATACGGGTCATCCCCGTCCAGGACTATATCAACACTGACGAGATCCGTATGGAGCGTCTGGCGTTTGGCGCGGTGTTGACGCGTGAAAACGTGTTTGAATCCCAGCAGCAGGACGATCAGGCGGTGCGCGGGGATCGACGTCGTCAGCCTCGTCCCATAGATACCCCCGAACCTCAAGACGACTTCTGATTGTAATCTACTTTGAGGTAATATAGGGAACACTATGAACATCGACAATATCGACCACTTCCTTCAATCAGCTTTGGGCACTGAGGCATTTCGGGCGCTCCACAAGGCTACTGATCGATCCTGCGCCCTGCAATCTGTGGTAGGTACTCGGGCTATATTTGGGTGGCTGTCGCTGTGTTCCCGTTACGGCTTTGACGGTGCTTTGCCGGGGTTATCGGGGTCCTATTTTTATCTGCGCAAGAACCATGATAGTACCTTTACGGGCCAGATCAATCTACATAAGACCCACTATGAATTCGATGCCGTGACTTTACCTCACGTGGCCGCCGGATTGAGTGTGGCTCTAGGGGTTGATCAGGCACCTGATAGTGACCTCAAGGACTCGGCCCTGGCCGCCTTAGGGCAAAATTTAGATCTACTGCTTAAGGCTCAGGTGATCAAGGATACTAATTTACCAAACAATGACGCTTGCCCCAAGTGTGGCGGAAATAATATTAAATTGGCGATGATCGGCGAGCCGGTCAACGTATGCCAAGACTGTGACAAGAAATGGGCCGTGGAGGATGAGCTAGATAAAAATCAAGGGCAAGCTACGGCTCCGGGGGCGCCTGCGAGTTTCAACCCCCCGATCGGTGCCGTAGGAACCGGCAGCAACGAAGGGTTCACTGCCCCTAAGGGCAGTCAGTCTAAACGCTCAAAAAAGAAAACTGTAGTAGCGAAGCTGTCTTTGGCGGAGAGTACATCTAAGTGTACTGTATGTGGATCTCCCCAGATGAGAGGAGATAACTTTACGGGGTGTTATTGTTTGCGATCGTTAGCTAAGGGGGCCGAGGTGGTGGGCGTGGACGAGCAGGGGTACTCGGTGAGCTTCGATCCTGATATCTGGAGTCAAGACGATGTATCGTTAATGCTAGATATTGTCAGAGAGGGGCGATAAATGACCAAGCAGCCATTAATGTGGTTGGGTCACCCCGTTCGCGACTCCGAGCATATCAACTCACTGGAGCTTAATGCGGCCATCAATCAATATCACCACGGGATGAGTAGGGCCGATGCGGAAGCTCGGGTGAAGGACGAGGATCGTCGTGATAGGCATCTTAGGGCGGCAGCCCACCACTTCGAAGGTCTTCGCGCAGCCAATGCGGTTGGGTCCGAAGATGACGCCAAGCGGCATCATGAAATGTACTCGATGCACCTACGAGTTTTAGGTCTAGAACCAAACGGACCGGTGCCCATTGAGATACAGCGCTATCGAGACGCCGAGACGCATCGCCGCGCCTATGCGTATAAAGGGCACTCCGACGATCAATTGCTGGCGGATGGCGCCAAAAAGAATGTTGGAGACAGGTAATGCCACAATTAACTATCAGTGCTGTTTCGAATATCTCAACGGAGATCGAGCGTCAATTACAGCACGATCACCCCGAAGAGGCAGCGCGGACCAGCCAAGGTATTTCGGCTGCCAATATGGTGGTGGAGAGTTGGGCGCTGCAGAGTCACGGTAAAATTATCTCGCAAGATGGAGCTAGTTTTACGATCGAAATCCCCGCCGCCTATCTCGAAGAGTTGGCGGAAATCATAGAGCGCATTGAGGGTGTTAGTGGTAGTGAATATGCGGTAGGGGTAGGAGCGGATGCCGGCGAGGCTATTGTGGCTCGACGGGTCGCCGAGCAGCGCGGGGGGTCTCGAAATATCGTGCTATATACGCCAGATATTCACAGCGAAATCGAGGACGACATAAAGGATTCCGAGTCCGACATATTCGATGGTGAAATGAATAAGGCGGAGGAGCAGAGACGCCCCGGCGAGGCCACCCAGGTGGTTAGGGGCGAGGTATCGCCGCTACACACGCAACCCTCCCCTCCGCCTAGTCCGTCGATCAGCGCCGACCCCCACGCCCCTCCGTCAGGTGATCGGCAGTCAGCTCCGGAACCGTCTGAACAGGATCTGGTTGGGGCCATTGGGCAAGTATTAAGTCAATTCAAACAACAGGTTCCGTTTTTTGAGCAGCAAGTCAAGTCAGCGAATCGACCAGCCTACGATGCTGTGATGGGGTTGGTCCAAGGGTTGATTGCTCTAGCTCAACAGTTAGTAGGTAATCCAGCAACGAACGAGGATGTAGGTGAGGCGGTACAAAAAGCTGAGGACGATATGCGTAGGTCTACTGGACGGCGTAATCATCGATGTAGTCGGTGTGGCAACTTGGTGTCTGTGTTGAAGGACGGTCGAGTGGAAGCACATCTACACAGGCAGCTACGATCTAGCACCTTGTCGCCGTGTGACGGCGAAGCGGCGCTGCCCGTTAAAAAATCTGAGACCTCTAAGGTGGAGATCGATCCATCGAAGCCGCTGCCTGATTCCGATGCATTACGTAAGCTATTCGATTGGGCCCGGGATAGTATTATGCAACGCGGTGAGGAGGATTGGGGGGCCGATTTGTTCCGGGAGTTCCCTACAGGATTCGAGCACGAGCGTAGTGAACATCCTCATTTAGACGACCACGACACGGCGCTTACTACCATCCAACACCTCAAAGAGGATCCTAATTACTACACCAAGATTCAACACATGGAGGAGTCGGGGGTGTTGGGAAAAGAAGAGGTTGGGCGACATAGAGTGGTGCTACCTGTCGGTAGTCGCGGCGTGGGGGCCAAGGGGAATAGTATTAAGGTTCTTGAGCCAACTACAGGAAAAACCGCTTGGCACCAGATGGGTGCTGGCTGCAAACTGAGCGCCGACGGCCACCCTATTAGCACCAAAGTGACGGAGTGTGGTAGCGCCGACACGCCTGAACACCGAGCTGCTGCGGCTGGGTTAGTTGGTAGGTAGTTGAGGGTCGGATAATTCTAGATCGTATCTGATCGACGGAGTTGGTAGGTTTCGCTTCACCTCGCCCTGATTATCGAACCATCCCTGTGCGTCTACCCAGGTGACTCCGTCGTCTCCTTGGTGTGCATCTGGATGCCGATCGGGTTTGAGGCAGGTCTGCAGGTATATGCCGTCGTTGAAACGATTATAGCAGCGCTTGGTCATTTTTGTCGCCCCAATATTCGACTAAGGCTAGTGTGCCGATCGATGACAGGTCCATATTAGATCTCGTAAGTTATGAGACAAGGCAGAGAAAAATCCGTTATCAATGCAACTCCTTGGTGGCGCCTTTGCGGAGCTTGTATGCCTGGGAGACGTATTTCAGCACCACCCTCCCGAACCCCGTTGAGTAGCGGGTCGTCGCTGGCTTGACCACCACTCCTTCTCGGATTTGTTGTGAGGCCAGCTGGCTCTGCCCTTCCACTAATGACCGTAACATGTCTGCATCAAAAGGGCCATCGTTTAATACCGGCACGGTATCGAGTCCAAGCTGTTGGCAAATTTGGACTACGTTATCCCATCCTAGCCAGGTGCCGGTATCCATGTCGTAGATGTCGAATACGCGAAACCACACCTGACCAGGAGATGCCTGGTAGGTAAGGTCTTGTACGTTTCCGAAGATTTCGCCGTAAATGGCCAGCCCTTTGGCGATCGCAGCACGTAATCGATCTTGTAGGGCGTATTGACGAGCTATCAACCAGTATAGGTTTTCTTTGCGTACTGGAGTGGCCACCGGTCGCCGGGTTAGCGTACGCCACATAGAAAATAGCCGCCAGCGCCATGATGGCGGGGCCAGGGGGTCGCGCCAGAAACAATTATGCGATCCGACGTAGAATTTCTTGTCGACGTACGCAAAGCGCGCCTGAGTTCCATGTAGCTTTTCGGTGACGATCACGCGCTCTAGCGGTATCATTAGTTCTGGGTGTGTATTATATGGCTCGATGTCATAGCGCGGGATGCATGTGGGGGTTTTTTCTTGTTGGGATGTCCCTTTAAGGGATCTATTCTTGGTTTTGGTGCCACCCCATCCTTCCGGCACTTCGTCTTCGTATTTGACGATGCCTAGGATTTTAGATACGTCTTTCTGTGGGTATGTTTGGTGAAGGGGCAGGATGGAGATGGGGAGTAGAAGCCCTTCGGAATACACGCCTCGTAGCCGACGAGCCTTGATTCGTCGGTGGTCGCCGAGGAATTCGGTGCCCGGCACCGAGGCGGGCACCACTGACTCCACGGGCACATAGATGGCTAGATCCCCGGACCGAAAATCTCCGGTGCGAATAACTACATTCTCGCCGTACACCGTCACTACGCTGAGGTTGTCGGCGTTGGGGTGTGGTAACACTTCCCCGACAGAGATAATTGGGCAGGCGAATTTACTCATTGGTTTCCTTGTATCTCAATTGATTAGATCATGAGCGAATATGATACTCTGACTATAACACATGTTCTGCTACACGCGGGGGGCGGGGGCGGTTGGTGGACCCGTTTTGTGGACCCGTACATAGATCCACCTAATCTTGGCTCCTGGGGGGAGCGATATCGCACCTTCGGGTAGTCGCGGTCCATTGTACTGCGCGACTAAGATCTCGTCACCTGCTAGCAGCGACGTGGTCACCCTACGCACCTCGATAGGCTGATCGAGCATGGTGGTCAGGAGCTGCGCCGTGTCTGCGTGGCCTACACATGATGTGAACCCACCGTCGATCGACCAATTATGAAGCATCAAGCAAGCGTCTGTGATGCTGCCCACCTGTCGGCACTCTAGCCACCGAGTAACTCCGCATGTCGATAGGTCGTCCAGCATCCCCAGGCTGATGGCGTTTGCGATATACCGCATTTTATTCTCCATTTCGTTTGAGTCAGTTTATCCGGCCCACGGGAATCTCCGATCTGTCAGCGACTCCTGTAGGCGCCCAAAGGTGAGGGCGATCACGCTCTACTGCGCAATGGTCCAGGTCTTGTCACCTACGACGATGTTGTGGACCGACCATATAACATCGCCAGCTCTAGAAAATCCGTCTGATCCATGGACGATCCATCGGCCCGGACCTACCCTATACCCCTTGGGCTCCCTCTCTCCCCACGTCGCGGTATTGCCGCTCCCGCGTCGCGCCCATCCCTTTCCCCGACTAAGTAATTCGTACCGGTGGTGCGGCAGTACGATTGTAGATCCGCGACTCAGTCTCGGGGCACCCGCAAGACGAGCAAATATCTCGTCACTTACGATCGGGTGTGCGATCGTAAGTGACTCCGTCCGTGCCGTGCTGATGTCGTGGATCCCGAGTCGGGCGATTCTGCCCTCTACGGTCTCGGTTTCGGTCGTCATGATTTCATCTCCCTGTGTCGTCGTCATATATAAAGTCTACCATATATAAACCACAGTGTCAAGTGGCTTTAAAGATTAATGTCTTACCGACGCCATTGGTAGATCCTGTAGGCGCCCACTCAACGGGTGGAGTTACGGGGGGCAACTAGTTCGTCCCACGACCGGAGCACGGTCTCGGGTACGATCGCTGATCCCATCTGGGAATCGACCCACTCCCCGTCCGAGCCCCCCCGTGACAGCGCGCGGCTTCGAGGCGCGCTACCCGAGTCTGCTCCTTGCGCGCCAAATGCTCTAGTGCCCGACTGCGCGCCCAATCTCGCACGTCCGCCACCGGGATGGTGTCCGTCGGATCACTGCCGAGCAGTCCTTCCGCCAGTAAATGTGCCTCATGGTCATTGCTTCACCCATCCTTTTTGGCATGCATCACTGCAATTTGCCGAGAGTCCGAATCGCTGAAGTCAGCATCCTGCAGGTCAGCGCCACGGAGGTCGGCGTCCCGCAGGTTGGACTCGGTGAAGTCCACGCCACACAGGCTCGCGCAGCTGAAGTCGGCGTCCCGCAGGTCAGCGCCGCGGAGGTCCACGCCACGCAGGCTTGCATGACGGAGGTCAGCGACCCGCAGGTCAGTGTAGCTGAGGTCAGCGTAGCTGAAGTCCAGGCCCCGCAGGTCAGCGCCGCGGAGGCACTCACCTGACCAATTCAGTGGTTGTCCCGTGTCGTGATTCTCCAGCCAGAGCTGATGTGCATCGTACTCGATTTGATGTTTCACTGAGAGTTTCATGTGATGCCCTCCTGTTGGGCCCTATTGCCCACAGGGTGTGTCGACTCACCGTCGACACGTCCTGTAGGCGCCTTACTCCTGCTCCGCGCCCGGATTAGGTGACAATCGATGGCGGAGGCAATCCTCGGCGATAGTCGCCTAGGTAGTTATACTCCGAGTCGTAAGCGCACCACATTGGGGCGCCCAAGAAGGAATAATCTCCCGCCCATCGCTCCCACGCAGCGGCCCGGACAGACTCCCGCGTCAGGGCGTCTGCGGGTCGGACGCGACCATGCAGACACTCCATGCCCGCTGCGCCACATATGGCGCATCGTTTATACTGCGCGTGACACTCCGCAGTATGCCCTGGCGCCACTGGCCGATATGCGTTTCGCGGGTCTCCTGTACACCCTGGACACCTGCCCGCGAACGTGAGCCAGCGGCGATGGGCCGGCTCCGCCGCCTGTAGCTCTGCCCCCAACGCGTCGTCGATCGGGTGTGCGTATTCCACCATATTGTCTCCTCATCGGGCTCCACTGCCCGCGGGGAGGCTCGATCGTCGAGCCGTCCCGTAGGCGGGCGCGCGAGGCGCCCGGGGGATCAGTCTCCTATCGGGCTCTCGTAGCCTGGATAGCCTGCATGATCTCCATAGATCCTCCATCTGCGTGGAGAAATGCTAGGCGATAGAGCGCCTCTTTTCCACCATCCTGGAGGATGATCACGTAGTTTTTGCGTTTCACGGCGTCATGGTCCCGCCAATCTGGCGTGCGCCCCTCAAGCCGCTGCACATCCTCGATGCGCGCGAGCCGTTTGATTAAGACCGTGCCCCCGGACCGTTCGTAGATCGCCATATTGTGCTCCTCGTCGGGCCCTTTTGCCCGCAGGAATCTGTCACCGTCAGTGACCGACTCCTGTAGGCGCCCCTCCGCAGAGGGGCGGGGGGCTAGTCCGCGACCGGTCTACCGCCGGGTGTGATGATGCCAGCGGCACGGAGATCGGAGAGGACGGCGGCGGAGAGATCACGGTCGAAGGGGGACCCAAAATTGTCAGCCGTGAACCAATGCCGGCGAAGCGCAGGACAATCATCGTCATCACAACCGTAACCGCATGAGCATCCGGGATCGGTGTAGTCTACCAACTCGGCTCCGTGTTGTTGTGCGATCAGAGCGGCCCGCCTGCCAAGATGGCCACGCCCTGAACCAAACAGAAATTCTGACATAATGTCCTTTCATCGGGCCCTTTTGCCCGCAGGGTGTGTCGACTCACCGTCAACACGTCCTGTAGGCGCCCCTCTGGAGAGGGGTACAATCAGTTTTTGGCGGCGGCTCGCTTCATAGTGTAGCGAACCAGCAAGGGGATGTCAAGACAGAAGATCGATAGGATCCATATATAGCCGATATATCTCAAGGCGGTTACGTCAGTGAATGCGACCAACAAGCCCGCCAGGGCAAGCTCGACTCCGACGATAATCAGATGCGACAACCTAGGAATACTGTTTAGTTTTGGAAGCATGGAGGGGTCCTATTAGAGGTGAGTGTGTCGTACAGGCAAACTATAACACAGCCGGTCTAGGATGTCAAAGGGTAATCTATTAATATGTCTGACATCATCTGCCAACTAGATTTCGGCGAAGTCAAGAGCATCGCCAAGGACCTCGTAGCACTAGATGCCGAGGTACGCAAGAGGGCGGGGGATTTGGCCTCGCAGGCTCACCTACATTTACTAGAGCTAGCTCAACAAAACCTACATACCACCCGACAGACCTACGTGGACGCTCTACGGTCGGTTGAGGAGGTGTCCCCTGGGGTGTTCGTGATCGTGTTAGATAAGTCCGCGCTGTGGATCGAAGACGGCATGGAAACCCATGAAATGATTGACGATTTACTTAAGAATAACGCCAAAACATCTAAGTCCGGGTCGCGCTATAAGGTGATTCCGTTTGATATTGGTCGGGGCGGGGCCAGCCAGTCACCCGGGCAAAACGCATTAAACCAAGCCTTGCGCGCAGAACTAAAGAAACGGGGGATAAAATACAAAGGAATCGAGCGCAACCCCGATGGGTCCCCCAAAATAGGCCTGCTACATAGTTTCAATATTTCCCGCACTCCGATTCGTCCGGCTGGTACCGCCGGTAAGCCTGGGTGGGGAAAAGGGGCAGTTGGAGACGTGATGGCAGGACCGGCGAACCCAGGAGAGTTGTCTGGAATTCCGCTGTTGCACGGCGTGCGCATCTATCAACATGCCCTACAAAAACCGACTGGCGAGCCTGAATTCAATAAACAAGGGCACCAAAAGGCGACGCGCAACATCACCACCTTTCGTGTCGTGTCGTCGACCCAGAAGGGTACGGGCAAGTGGGTGCATCCTGGACTGACACCTCGACTGTTTTTTGAAAAAACAGAAACCTGGGTCGAGAACCAATGGGAACAGCACGTGCTTCCTGATATTTTATCTCGTCTGACCCGAGATTAGTCTCGCTCAACCGGTAAGAAGCGCACATAGAACCGCTGTCGTGACTGCGACAATAACCAGATAAGGTACCCGTCGATCGTTATGGGGTCGCTTGATTCGGAAATTATTTCGGCGGTATGGCAGAGACGATATCTCGATTTCGGGATAAGGAAGTATTGGGAACATAGAGGTCTCTTGTGTGGTTAATGAACATCCTCGTCTAGACTATAACATACCTAACTAGAATGTCAAGCGTAATCTAGCTATCAGCACATGGAAACGTCTATATCGCCGCTACAAGCCCCCGACTCTGCCGGGTCTTCTGTCGATCCAGGGAGTCGCGATGTCGATGCGTCGACCGCTGCCCAGCAGATTATTGCGTCGGCCGTGGATGCCTATTACGGTATCTTACTCGATTTGCGGAAGCGTGAGACCCAGCATCTAATAAGCAAAAATCGACTGCGTAGAGACATTTCGGCTCAGCAAGATACCACTCCATCTAACCCCCACTCAGGAAATATTGGAGTTGATAGCGCAACACGGAAGGCGGAGAAACCAATGAAACTCCATGAGCTGCTGAAGTCCCAGGGTACCAAGCTACCGACGACCAAAAAGGCCGAGTTCCCTACTACCAATCGGTTTAGCCGGAAATTGGCGGGTATCCGAGAGCAGGGGCAGAAGGACAGCACTTCGTCGCCGCAGAATGTCACCGGTATGATCTCTAAGTCGATCTTTAAGCGTATGGCCGACATGAGCAAGCAGGAGTTTTTTATTGACCTAAAGACCCCCTCTGACTCTCAGAAGAGACTTAAAGAGGTTCACCCCGTCCGGGAGGCCAAGGTGCCGTTTGGTGATTTTACGTCCAAGGCGATTGAGTGCTCGGCTTGTGGAGGTAAGATTACAGAGAACCAGCCTAAGCCGATCAAGAGCCAGAGCGCAGACGAAAACAGTATAGTAGAGGGCAGTGTTGGAGTTACCGACAGCAAAAACGACCTCATCGCCAAGGCGGCTCTCTTGTATCACGCCAAGAAGGCGCAAGAGAAATACGACAAGGCCAAGCCGGGCTCGGTGGAGTATAGTTTATTTGAAGAGAGCGCCCCCAAGGTATTACATCCCGACGACAAAAAAAATCAATCTCCAAAAAAGAAAATCGCCAAGGCGGCTGCGGCGATGTCGGCCCCTAAGGCCCCTACGGCCCCCGGGATGGGAAGCCCTAAGTTGAGTGGTGGGGCCCCGACCAAACCTCCGACCTCCACCGCCACGGCCAACACCACCGCCAACACGATAGGGAAGGCAGAGGAATCCCCCGAGGCCTCAAAGTGTAAGCAATGTGGACGCGTAGGCAAGAAGATAGTAACCAAAGCTATCCTCCCTTTTTCCGAGCAAAAAGGCGCCCAGGCGGCGGCGATGGGGGTCCCTCAGGGTTCTCAATCTGAGCAGCGAGCTGTCCCGCATGATCCTAGTGATTACGACCCTGACCTGTATCGACCTACCGGCCCCGTCAAGTCTGGGCTGCTCACCCAAGAGGAGTTCAACCAAGCTGGGGCTACCATGCCTGGGCTAGGGGTCACACCTCGGCCTGCTCAGCCAATTCGCAGCCCGGCTGTCCATCGCAATGTTCGGTATAAGTAACGGTCCTAATCTAACAGAAGACGCACCGAGGCGTATATAATGGCCTGCTCACGGCTAGATAATAATGAGACAGGAGATAAGAAATGACAATCCAATATGTCGATCAGGACGGAACACTCGTCATCCCCGGTGGATACGCTAAATGGAGTGTATCGCCATCTAATAACGGGCTGGCGACTCGGGGCGTGGTGTGTCTGGTTGGTGAGGCCGCAATGGGCAACTCCTACTCTGAAGAGGAGAGCGGACTAGGTGGTGCGTCGTTTGGTCCCGGGCAGTTCAAGTCCGTGGCCCTCCAGTACGGGTCCGGTCCTTTGGTAGATGCGTTTCGGGTGGCCTGCAACCCCTCTAGGGATCCTGCTATTCGCGGAGCCCCCACCAGGATCATTTGCGTAAAGACCAATACTGGCACAAAAGCTACCGGTACGTTTACGGGCGCCTATGCGGTGGCTAGGGCCAAGTCGGCGGGTGCCTGGGGCAATCTAATCAGCTGTCAGGTTACTGCCGCTGTCGCCGAGGTGGTTCCGTCGATTACGTCTGGATTTATCTATTTGGATGACACTGAATCAATCTCCTTGGCGGCCAATGGTGGTACCGCGGTGGTGTTGGATGTGACCGGCATCACCCCGGCGGCGTTTGTAACCGACAACGCAGCCGCGCTCGCGGCGGAAGATATTGCCCTTACGGGCGGAGTTAAGAGCCAGCCAGCACTTGGGCTGGTCATGGTGACAGCTGGGGTGGTGGCTGTCGGCAATGTGATTACTATTTCATTGACCGGAGGCACCTGGTCGTCTCAGCCAGCTACTGGCGCGATCTTGGAGATTGCCGACACGTCACCGATTACTGGTGGTAGTAATCAGAACTCGGGGCAGTACATCGTGACTTCGTCTAGCACCACCGGATTGGTGGCCACTAAGATTATCGACCTGGACGGCGCCACCCTGACCCCTCCCGTAACGATCGCTCCTGGGGCGACTGCTGACGTGGGCCTTCTCGATGCCTATTCGCAGCTAGTGTTCACCAATGCTGCCGCCGATGTGCCTGGCCTAGGTCGAACATTGACGCTATACCGAGATGGTACTTCGGCTAGTGCCCATTTGTTCCAGTCTGCCACGCCGGTTACCGCCAGTCAATTTATTACTTCCACCACCGAGGCGGCTAGGAATATTCTGGTCAACCGCAGCGTGGATTCGCTGTCTGAGTCTTTCCGAGTCGGCGGCAATATTGTTATGTCGATTGGGCGGGTAGGGGTGTCGGCCATTCCGGTTGTCGTAGGCGCGGTTGATATCAACTTCAACAGCTCGGAATTTGTCATCGTCAAGACCGACCTCGCCACCTTAGGTGACCTGGCGGCCAGGATCAACGCGCAGCCCAACTGGTACGCGACCGTTCCCGCCGCATTCCGATCTTTGCCTCTTAGTGTTTTGGATCAGGGAACATTTGATGCTCGTCAAAATGGCGTCGTATCTACCGGCCCGGCACGAGTTAAGAAAGACGCCTACGACGTAGCCGCCAAGCTGGCGACCTCGCGGGGTATCGAGTTAGTCACCGCCCCCACGGCGGGCATGCCGGCGGTACAGGCTACGTTTTTCTTGGCGGGCGGCGCAAAAGGGGCAACCACTGACCTAGCCGTTGCGGCTGCCTTGGAAGCCGCTGGACAGACTCGTTGTAACTTTGTTGTGCCTTTGTTTGCTAGGGATGCGACTAGCGATATTGCTGATGGACTCACTGACGCGGCGTCCACATATACGATCGATGGTATCAACTCTTATGTGTCCGAGCACGTCACCGCCTATAGCAAATTTAAAAAGAGGCGACCACGTCAAGGTTTCTGCTCCAAAAAGACCACCTTTGCCTTAGCCCAAACCGCTGCTCAGACTTTGGCTAATCCTCGGTTGTTGATGGGGTTCCAGGATGTCGTAGCTCTCGGCGCCAATGGGACTCAGTGGTTCCAGCCTTGGATGGGGTCGGTGGTGGCGGCGGGCATGCAGGCGGCCGGATTTTACCAGCCAGTTTTCAACAAGGCGATTGCGATCACCGGCGTGACTCAGGCGGCTGGAGATTTTGATTGCCAAGATGACGATCAGGTCGAAGTTGCCCTGTCGGCTGGCCTGAGCGTAATCCGCGAACGTGATGGAGGTGGGTTTGCTTTTGTCTCTGACCAGACCACCTACACGGTCGACGGTAATTTCGTCTATAATTCTGTACAGGCACAGTATATCAGCGACCTGATCTCCCAGACGGTCGCTCAGAGGATGGAGTTAGCTTTTGTGGGGCGAAGCTTCGCTGACGTGTCAGCGTCGGCCGCCTTGTCATACCTGAAAGGCATCATGGCCGATCTGAAGCGACTCAAACTCATCACAAGCAGTGACGATGCGGTGGAAGGGTACCGCAATGCGGTCATCACCATCTCGCCGCCGGCTATGAGGGTCAGTGCCGAGGTGAAGATCGCGTCGGGGTTGTACTTCTGTGTCGTAGATTTTTTGATGTCGGAAACCACGCAGGTTGCGTCGCAAGGGTAATGGCCCCCTAGAGGACAAGAAGGAGATTTAACTATGGCAGTCTCAAAAACTATGCATGGCGCCCGAGCCATCATTTGGGCGGGTAGCACTCCACTAGGGATCTTTAACCAATGCTCGTACGGGCGAAATTACGACATCACCCCCGTCTATCTAATTGGTCGGGTCACCGCTGCTGAGTTGGTCTACACGGGCGCTGAGGTGATCACTGTTTCCTGCTCGGGGTTCCGGGTCATGGGGCATGGTCCGTTTGCGAGTGTTGATCCTACAGGTAATGGGCTAGTTCCAAAGTTGCAGAATATCCTAAACACCGAAGATATCACACTTAGCCTACATGATCGTCTTGAGCCTGATCCCGACAAGGGGACTATCATGGTTCTGACTAACGTCAAGGCTCAGGGATTCCAATCGTCGGTGTCGGCGAGATCGATTCAGGATTTGGCACTCACCTTTATGGGCATCCATCTTTCTGATGAGTCAGGGGCGCAGGAAGAGGCGCCGGGTGCGGTCGATTTGCCGGCAACGGAATAATCCGGCTTCTTAGGATCCAAAACAAACACGTACAACGATAAATCCCGATCTGGGTGAGTGGAGATACAATGGCTCGAAACGAAAAAATTATTCGCCTAGGCAAAGCAATCGAGGATAGTCTAGTCCTTCAGGGGTTGGATGTGGTGGTCTCCTACGACGCCTCCAATGACCTGTATATGACAATCGCTGACTCGGGGCCCGCCCCCGTAAATGCAATCGTAAAACTAGACAAGATTGCCCAGCTGGGGAACAACCAGACCAACCCCGTCACCGGGATAGCGAATGACGTCTATACCCCACATGTGATCAAGCTTGGCTTTGGTGCCTTGGCGGCGGCGAACGGAACCTATACGATTGGTGATGATCTAATAGCTGGCGATAAGGCGACGATCGATAGCAATGACTTTGCGGCCGTTGATAGCGGTGCGGTAGGTGATGAGTGGAATATTATAGGCACCAAGGCAACTGGATCGGCCACCCTTCTGTCTGGTCTTACCGCTGGCGATGCAGTCGCTGCGGCCAATGTGCTGACTATTAACACGCATGGGTTTACTGCCAAAAACTCAGGTGCGGCCGGCGATGAGTTCGACATTGTCGGTACCCCAGCGGTCGGCACCGTCCAGGTGGGCGCAGACTTAATTGCCGGCGACAAAGTGACGATTGACGGACATGATTTTGTGTCGATCGATAGCGGGGCGGCCGGCGATGAATTCAATATTACGGGCACGTACGGTGGAGGCACGGTGGAGCTTTTGGCTGCCCTGACCGCCGGAGACGCCCTGGTGGCCACCAATGACGTGATCGTTGGTGGAGTTGCCTTTACTGCCAAGAATAGCGGGGCGGGTGCAAACGAATTTAATCTGGTCGGTACCCCGGCTTCTGAGGATTTGACCGTTGGAGCAAATCTGACCGCCGGCGATACCGCGATAATCAACGGAGTGACCGTTACGGCGGTAGATAGCGGTGCGGTAGGTGATGAGTTCGACATTGTCGGCGTACCAGCTGCTAGCACGGTTCAATGCGCTGGGGTAGTAGACACCAACACGGTGCTACTGGGAGGCGTCACGTTAACGGCCACTGTGGCGACCCAAGATGCCACGAATTTCATTGTGGGAATTAGCGACACCGAGACGGCAACTAACCTCTGCACTACCATTGCCGCCAACCCCACCTTATCAGCTCTGGTCACCGCC